>ERZ778019.2476-NODE-2476-length-17486-cov-12.953531_pt1 | contig 17486 bp, 20 predicted proteins | sample MGYA00375749_ERZ778019 | MGnify/ENA primary metagenome ERZ778019 (study PRJEB29350, sample SAMN05389821) | bioreactor metagenome | isolation source: Ammonium sulfate bioreactor | place: South Africa: University of Cape Town | collected 2014-03-17 ... | reverse complement strand
TTTAACAAAATGCTCTAGTTTTCTGATTTCATCATGTCACCTTTTATATAACAAGTTTTTCGTTTCTGTGAGATGACAAATGTTTTCTCTCTCTCCTACGCAAGTAACAATTCATAGCTTAAGAAAATCGAAGAAAAACAAATAAATTTTCAACAACAATCAGAACAATAGGCGTGTACCATTTCTTCGAAGAATGACATACTTCTCAGCCGCCCCGCACGATACTTCACCAGGTCTAATGGAATGTCTCGCTACTCAACAATGCATTACTTAAACGAAACAATCATCCATTCTTACGTTTTCAGTTCTAGGTTTATTTTGCCACAGCAACACGTTAAAATAATTCTCAAAAAGATCTTTTCTTTTCAATCAAATGCAGTGTTATCTTGATCTTCTTCTTCATCACCAATCTGTATTTCCGATTGTGATGATTGATCATTCATTGCCGATCTCTGTTTCGGTTGATTTTTTTTTCGTGGTCGTTTACCACTTTTTTTACTTTTTTCTTTCCTATCAGTCACAAAACGGTTTTGATCTTTAAATTCTAAAGATTCATTTATTTGCAATCGATCCGAATCAACATTAACACTTATCGAATTGAATGGTTGTGATAGTGGTAGTGGTTCTGCCGCTAATCAAACAGAATATCAATGATAGAATCAAATACAAAAGCTTAATTGAATGATTACTTGTCACCGTTGTCTTTGCTAGTGATGTCGGTTCAGGTGAATCAACGATACCAATCATAGCAATAATACTAGCTGGCAATGAACCTTTCATAAATGAAAATAGACTAATAGTAAATAAAACTGCAATCTACCAATGATCGATCGATTCGAAGGTGTATCAGGCGGTCGACAACACGGACAAATCGTATCATAGGTAACTTTACATGATACTGATAACAAATGATTGATTCTACTCGATATCCAAATATTAAATTGATGAATACGACGAAAAAGCCATGTCGTCTCACACCAAACACAACATGCACCACAAAGAGCTACCGAACGAATAATTGGTTCTGGTAGACCAGTAATCGTACTCAATATCGATGTAATCATCGATGAACATGGTGCATTATAATGAGTAATCCAAGCAAGAAAAACCAAGATCACAATCATAATCGAAATAATATAAATAGTCGAAGCAAGAATTGTCAAATCATCGACAACCGATGGTGCCAATGGCACAGGTTCATTTTGAAAGAAAAGTAATACTTTAGTTGTCGTTGTTGTTGTTGTTGAACTTAATGATATAGGTATAAAATCGACATCAATATCTCTTTGAAAGATTCGTTGTTGAAAATTATACGAACGTTGAATACTTTTCACAAATAAAATACTGCATATAAACAATAGAAAAAAATCAAAACCAATGTACATCGAACATCGAGATCAGAAAAAAACGAAATAGAAATCTACCTAAGCGCGTTATTTGAACTGAGTTCAACAACAGAGGTCGCTCAATTCTGAACTGATGAATAGTTTTTCTGATTTCAATGAGATTTCATTCTTTTACAAGTCGAAATCACAATTAGTTAAATGGATAAATTTCATGAAAAACCTTACAAGAGCGACCTCTTTTACTTCCTCAGAAGAACTGCTCGTTTCGGCAGCAAATGAGAATCTGGACATTGGACAAAATTCTTCCTATTCAGACAAGAACAGAACATAGAAAGAAGAAGAACAAGAGAAAAAGAAATATATGTAACCATGACTTTTTCTTTTGTTCTATTTTGGGAAGGTTCTATTCTATTTGTTCGACATATTCACATGAAAAACAGACGATTTTTTTTCATTTATCACCTTTCAATTTTTGTAGATATTCTTCCGAATGAGTAATTCAACAACAACCGATCTTGAATCTGAAGTAAATAATGGTGCTACAAGTAGTGAAACCGTCTCATCCAACGATCAAATCACACAAATAATTGATTCAATTAATCAATCCGAGGAAGTCAATACTACAGATGAAACACAAACAAAATCATCTCGTCCGACAAGTCAAACAGCAATTGGTGCAAAAGTTATTAAAAAACTCGAAACACTAGGTAATTCTCACTGATCAAAGCTAAAACTTCATTCGAATCATCGTCTCATAGCAAATTCAACCGAAAATAAACAATCAAACGGACAAACTTCATCATCAAACTCGAATAACGGATCAACAACAACAACAACCAATGAAACGGAATCACGTCGAATTATCACTAAATCTGCGAGTATGTTTCATTTTTAACATAAAACGAAATCGATTTGTCTTCTCTCGTAGAAAGTATAATGAAAGGTTTGAATGATCCCGATCCACAGAAGAATCTACAAACGTTGGCTACGAAAATCGCTGAATTACAAGAACAAAATCGTGTCATTCAAGTGAAAACAAACGAATTAGAAAAACGTTCGACGAGTTTCATGCGCGAACGTGATCAAGCTTTGCTTGAAAACGGTCGAATAACAGCGTCGAAATCGAAATTAGAAAGTCTCTGCCGAGAATTACATCGACATAATCAACAGATACGCGTATGACATCGATTTCGATTGCTCGTTGATCTTCATTCGACTGTTTCAGGATGAAAGTGCGCAACGACAACGTGACGATGAAGCAAAACGAAGAGATTTAGCAACTAAATTTCAAGTTCGATGAGTTGATTTCGATGAAAATCTTTTGAGTTTTGATGTTTGTAGACAACAATCGATGATATCGCCTCGCAATTGTCGAATTACAGCGAAAAATCAACGTCATTACGCGAGCAAAATGTTGAACTTTCAGAAAAATTAGCAACAGTTGTTAAAGACTACGAATTACGTGAAAAAGTAGTTCGATGATTGTCGTCAGAAAAAGAAAGAAAAAATCTGCTTTTGTTTAGGAAGTCGAAGCTGCTTTGAAAAAACGAGAACTCGAATTACGTTTGACTGAAGCGAGTTTAGAACAAAGTCACAGTCTACTCAATGAACGGACAGATTTGATTAAACAGGAACGACAAGTGGTTCGTTTTTTAATTCGAAAATCAAATAAAAAATTTTTATTTTTTTTTTTGCTCGATAAAAGAGCGAAGCCGAACGGTTAGTTTTGTATCAAAAATGCGAAGAATTAGCGTCGTCGGAGCTAAATCTTCGATCGCAAGTTCAAGTTTATTCAGAGAAATACAAAGAATTTCAAAATGCAATTCAACAAAGTAGTCAAATGGTCACATCATGTCACTCAGAAATCGAGAAAATGGGAAAGAAAATCAAGAAATTAGAAAAAGAACGAAATGATTTTCGACATCGATGGGAAATCGCCGAGCAAAACACGAAAAAATCATCCGAAGATGTAAAAAACCAACAACGAAATGTTCTTTCTCGATTCAGTTTTTTTTGTTTTTGATTTTCAGTTTAAATTATTAGAAAAAGAAAAACGACAATTAGAAGCTAAACTCGAAATGCTCGATAAATTGAGTCGAGCTTTGCAACAAGAACGATCTGAATTACAAACAACAATTAAAAATCTAAAAGCCGATCAAAATCAATCCGCCAATGGACACGAATCTGTTGCTGCTGCGGCTCAATCGCCTAATTTTGATGGTAAATTCCGTAGTTTCGTCTTTCTATTGAATTTATTCGATTAATTTCGCATTTTTTCAGACAGTGAACTAGGACGTATGGCAAATACTGTTGATTAACGAACGTTTTACCTCGAGATCATCGGAAATAAATCAGTAGTTCATGTGTGTGCGTGTTTCTTTTCAAGATTTTGGCCCAATTTCGTGCTATTTCTCTCTTTTTTAAACTTGTGTAAACTGTGTTTGTCATATTTCTTGTTCTCGTAGTTGTGAAATACATTGTCACACTCGATTTTCAATAAAAATGAACAACAAGATCTTTCTTGTCTAACGAATAATAATGTAGATGTCGCCCATTTGATTTTCCATTTCGAATCAACGAATTTTATTGGACAGTTGAGATAAAGACCGCTCATTCCTCCTCTTCCTTGTTCTTGCTCATTAATTTCCTTTTAAAATTTCCCAGAGAAAATGCCGCAACGAAAAAAGAAATCGACCAAATCTTCTTCCATCTTAACCAGCAATGAGAAATACGTCCTCGATCCAGCAACAATCTGTGTGCCTTGGTCTCGACTCTGGTCGTCCTTTGGTTTCACCGAACATCAATGGTTATCACGAGCTGCTAAAGTCGAAGAATACACACGAGTAAACCAACGAGAGTTTTCTGTTTCGAATAAAACGTTTTTGTGTTCGTAGAAATTGTTGGAAGATAAAATCTTAACATATAAAGAACAAATTCACAAACGAAAGCAACTGCTCAAACAATCGATAGAAGATTACGAAGAGTTAATCTCTCGTACTGGTCTTCAATCGTTAATCGATGTAAGAGAAAAACAGCAACTGATTGTGTCTCATGTTGAATGTTTAGATGTTGATCTTTGAACAACTGAAATTGAAAGAACAAGAAAGTTATCTCGATAAGAAAATGCAGGAATTGTTGATCAATGAAGGCGAATTAATTCAACAACGAACTGATTTAGAAAATCAACAAAAACAATTGTGTTCGTTACTCAACGGTTCGCCGATTGAATTCGATGAAAGTTCGTTTTCGATTGCCGAGATTTGTTCTCGATTTCATCTTATATTTTTCAGATATTTCGATCTCACTTATCGAAATCAATCGAAAGATCCAAGATCATATCAAAATGCTCGCTGATCTCAAAGTTTGTCAACGAAACTTTCTCTTATTCGAATGAAAAATTTCATTTTTTTCTCTTCAGGATCTTCGTTTAACTCAAGTTACGACTTATTATCAGACGATGAAAGACTATTGTCAACAATTAGACTGGATCCCATCGCCAGCATCGACGATTGAACATCTTCTTTCAGCTAAATTCGATCTTTGTCTAACCGCTGATTGTCTCAACGAAATCGAAACAACGATTCATCAAGTAAAAACAATTCAATTCTCGAATAAAAAAACGAAGAAATTGTCTCTCGTTTAGCTGGAACATCGAATCGAATTGCAGAAAATGCGTTTCAATGAGCTACATACGCAACTCACGCATCTCTATGAACGTTTGAATAAAAATCCCGAGACGGATTATTGTTTAGCTTATAAAATGGAACAAGAAAATGTCACTGCATTTGTGGTGAAACAAGTAAATTTCAATTGAAAAGAAAAAAGAAACAAAAAATGAGAATTTGTTTAGTTGGAAGAAGAGATTGCTTGTTGCCGAGAAGAACGAATGAAAAATGGAAAAGATTATCGAAATTCAATTCGAAAACAAATCGAAGATTTATTAGCAAAAGCACATTTAGGCAATGATCAAAAGGCGATTCTCAAAAACCTCGATTCTGGTAGAGAAAAATTCATAAAAAATGATGAAAAAAAACATAATTTTTTTGTATAAAATAGAGAACTTATCAGCAGATTTACTCGATGCATACGATGCTGAATACGAACGTATCAATCAACTTTACGAACAACGTAAACCAATACTCGATGCGTATGAGAAATGGTTGACATTTTGGAATGATTTCGTCGCTTTTACCGTAAGAAAATCGGCTGGGAATAAATTCGAATTTGATGGTGATTTTTTCTTTCTTCAGAAAGCATCAACTGATCCAGGTCGTTTTCGGACACGTGGATACAATGCTGAAGCAGAAAATCGAAAACGAAAGAAATTTCTTCAAGAATTGCCACATATTGAACAAGAATTTCTCAATACTCTATCCGAATCGAATGACCCAACATTCTTAATCGATAATATTCCGATTAAACAAAAATTCGACGAAGCCCATCGTCAAGTTCCATCAACAGCTCTGCCATCAACCTTCAAAACCATCGCTACGCCTCAACGTTCTGCATTAACACCTGTTCGATCTCGAACACCAGCCGCTACAGTAGAAATTTCCTTTGATTTCGTTGTTCAATTGCTTTGATTTTGTTATTTAGCCACGACGAGTCGCGATTAAAGAAGGAAATGCACTAACTGTCGCTCGGCCACCAGTGAAAACACCGGCGAGTGCCAAAGGAAAAAAACTTTTATTGAATAAAGTGACGAGCAAAACCGAATGTCAACCGAAACGAGCCAAACCACGAGCACCGCCAGTTACCAATGCATCGCCACCGCGACCGGCTGTTCCTTTGCCAATTCATCCGCCAGCACAAGTTCAAGATCAATCCTTGGACTTTTCACTTCTACATACGATTAAAAATGCTCATGGACAAGTGAAAGTACGTCATTTCTAAAGAATTGAATTCATTTTTGAATCGATTGATGATTTTGAATATTTAGATTATGACATCAACACCTAATTCATCGTTCGATTTACCACAAAATCATCACGGAAAAACTGCTCATAATGCTATTGGACAACGAAAATCCAAACGATTATCAAAACGAGCACAAGTTCCCATCATCGTACGTATTCGGTTTCTCATCTTTGTCAATCTGAGTTCCGTTTTTCTTTCAGATGATTCATCAAGCAACCGAGGAAACTGTTGTATTTCTACAATAATACTATGAAAAACAAAACTGTTAACTGTAAATTGATTCTTATTTTACTTTATGTCTGTTTGTGTGTATTTATTCGAAAAGAAGAAAACTTGATATTAGATATTGTATTTTATCTATCAACTAGAGACACAGAGAAATATTATTTCAATAAAATAATCCTTCTTTTACAATAGAAACAAAAAATGTGTTCGATTTTATTTGATAGTAAAAAAACAAATGCCACGGCTGATCTCGAAAGAAAAGATTCTATTTAAAATTGGATTTGTTCGAGTTAATGATTGTGGTTGTAATTCATCGACAAGCGTTTTGATCAACGAGATTGTAGTTGTAGAATTTTCGTATTCCGGCGAGTAACTTGTCTCGAGATCTTCAATCACATAGATACCTTTGTAATTAACTAACGGTAGTAGAGTTAAAAGAGAAGTTTGTTGTTGTTTCATCGTATGTCCACCATCGTCGATAATAATATCAAATAAATCCATTTTTGATTTGAATTCTTCGAGAAATTGAACATTTCCTTGATCTCCATAGTGAAGAGTAATATTTGCCTAAACGAAATACTTCGAAAACAGCATTTTAACAATCGTTGTTTACTTGATTTTGCGTGGAAATCTTCCAATTTTCAGCACATTGTTCATCGAATTCAATAAAATGAATATCAGCTCTTTCGCCGAAATATTCACGCCAAGTTAATGCCGACGCTCCAATACCTAGGGGCATACCACAGCCGAGACCGATCTCGAGAAGTCGAACAGATGTATTTCGATATTTTGTTAAATATTTTTCATAGAGACGTTCATAATGATGATTATAGATTTTATCTGTACGATATTTCATTCCAATAGAATAAAGACTCGCTGAGTCCACCCATGTTTCTGCAATCGAACTTTCAAAAAACTCAGTTTTACATGAATATCTGTGCTCATAAAAAGCCAATAAAATCAGTTGTAGGAGAGTAAAACAGTAACATATTGCAACGGATCTTTTCATTTGACATCTAATGATAGTAATTGTATGTTATAAATATGAATAAATGTCGAAGACATTAGATTAATCGATTTGATATGAAAAAATCAAATGTTGAACATTGACCAATGAGATTGTTTTTGCGCATATATGTTGACTTGAATTGTGCTGAAAACATTTTCATCAATAACAAACACTTAAAAAAGACTGTCAACAGAAGTTTAAACATGCGAAGCCGAAACAGTTTTCATTTTCTTTTCGATTATTTGCCGAAGAAAAAGAATCGCATTCATCCAAGGAAGTATTCGCACATTTTTTTTCGATGGGGAACAAAACTAACAAAGCAAAAATCCTACCGAAATCTTACTCAACTCGAAATCTCAACGATTTACCCGTTGAAATTATTTACAAAATCCTCGATGAATTAGATCTACCAACTGTATTCACATCGTTGTATCACGTTTGCAAACATCTCGATCAAGTCCTGTTGACTTACAATCAATATCATGTCAATCTTAAAAAACTTTCATTCAAAAATCTTCAATTGATTTCCACTCGTCTTCGTCCCGAGCAAATCACTGCATTGACACTGTCCGATGACGAAAGTTGTTTAGGTTTACTCGAATTCTTTCTTTCGAAATATCCCATTGACAAATGTCAACGTCTTCGTTCGGTTACATTAACACAAATCAATAACGAAGAATTAGTCAATCAAATCCTAATTCCACTTGTCGACCGTCGATCTTTACCCAATTTAACATCAGTTAAAATCATCGATACCGAAGAAAGTTACGGCGAAATCTTTCTCGACATAATCACATCTCTTCTCAGTAAACCATCGATTCGTGATGTTTATTTCGATTTATCCTATTTTCGAACGACATCAAATCCGTTACAATGGGAAGAAGAATCGTCAATTAAACGATTGACTTTTGTTGGCAGCTGTTCAGTGAATTTTCTTCGAACGACGTTCACCTATGTTCCTCAGTTAGAAACATTGAAAATCGATGATTTAGATTTCGATGAAGAAATCAATATGAATTTAAACGTACTGATTCCGAATCACGATGATACTTTAGAGTCAATCGAAGATCAAAATGTTGAATTCGATGAACAGCTAAATGCCAATGAAAATCCACTGCCGAGAGAGGAACGTTATGCGGAAATTCATTCGCCTAATCAGCTGAAATCATTGATTATCAATGGAAGTACGATTAATATGGCGAAACTCGAGTGGTTTTTAAAAGAAATGCCAAATCTCAAACATTTTCGTTTGCTAACAGCGACAATGTACGATGATGAATCGATTTTAGACGGGCAACGATGGGAAAATCTCGTGTTTACTTTGGATAAATTCGAATTTGTTTTCGTCGTTGGTCTGTCTCAAGATTCAACTTGGTCAATCGATCAATGTTTGGATCAATATCGAAGTCCATTTTGGATTGAGGATAAAAAATGGTTTGTCTCGATAGAAAAATACGATCAAGATGTTATTTTATATTCGTTGCCTTATCGAAATTATTTTTTTCTTACAAAAACTGATTCCGTCGAGTTTGAATATCGTTCAAACGATGAACATCATTCGAATTTGCAAAGTCAATCGATGGATCTTGTCAATGATTTGTATATCGATGTATCGGCAATGAAAAAATCTCAATTCGATTGTTTGCCGAACATTGGTTCGCCTCGTTTTACTCGCGTAACCAAACTAAGTCTCTACGGCAAATGGCCGAAAGCGAAAACATTCTTCGACGATCTTAAAACAATCGTTGATTTGAATCAAATCGAAGAATTAATTCGAGATGAATGTATTCCAACCGCAGATTTCGTTCAGCTACTCGAACTGACGCCGAATCTTCGTTCGATAAAAACTTCGACAAACTTCCTCGATGCTCTCAATGCTGCTCGATTCTCTCACAAGAAACTTCTCCATTCGCTGACAATCGACACGAACAACTACACTGAACAACGCTATGTCAATATCGAGCCATTCTGCGACATGTTTCCTCGAATTGAATATCTAAATATTCCTTTAGAAAATGTGAGCAGTTGCCAATATCTGCTGGATCACGCGAGTCAACATCAAGATTTGATTAGTGTTACATTTCGTGTTCCATTGACTGATATTTCATACAGTGAAAATGATACTGACAGTGACGATGAGAATAATAATGATGCATTTTCGGAATGGATTAAAACGTTGCCGAAATCATATCGATGTATTAAACGACAACAATTGATTCAGATTTGGTGTAAATGAGTTGTACAATCGAGAAATTGTAATCATGAGAAAAAAAACATTTCAATCAAAACAGATGCTCAATCACATAAATCTTCTTTCTCTTTTTCTCATGATTTGTTTGTTTCTGTATCTGTATACATATAAACATATTTTCTTGAAGAACATGTCATTCTCATTGAGTAACAAACTGAAGTATTTTATGACTTTTGCCAGATGAAAAAAAACTTTCCAGTTAATAGAATTGTTGTTTTTTTATGCTCGAATTTGCCTTGATTAAGACAGAAAAGTCTTATGTGTTATTTCAATTTTCAATTAGGATAAAAACCATCTGGAAAATAACTCATCGACAACACGTATCATTCTCAAATCGAACTTGAATTGCTCAATGAATTAGCCATTGTGTCTAATAAACAGACTTGATTTCATTCCTCTCGAATTAATCACAACACACAATAGTTGAACATAATCTGTTCAATATGAGAGAAGATCTGATTAGTTCTCTTGTCGTTTGTTCACACGTTGAATGTCTGCCTGTCTGTCTGTTAATCTTGCGTATGGACACGAACATGAGATAAGAAAGAAATCGAATGTTGTTTGATGTGTGTTGCGATCGTTCGAAAGACGAACGGATGTGATAAGCATTAGCAGATGAGTCTTTCAATGGATATCATAAAAAACAAACGAGTCAAGAAACAAGAACAAGCAAATTAATTACTATTATGTATGTGCACGTTAAGAGAGCTAAAGAAGATCAATAAGAGAAGAAAAGTCGACAATGCCTCAAAGGCATCGACATGCACAGATCATCATTGAACAGAATTCTTCGTGCGTCAATTCAATTGCAGAGAAATGAGAAAATATTGAAAAAAAAGTTCGCCAATGCATAAATCAAAGTATTCCTAAATGATTTGTCGACATCTTCAAAATATTTTGCCGTCGAATTTATTTACAGAAATGTCTCCACAGAATTGAAGACATCTATTCATTTGATCTCTATTGTTTTATAGGACAGTCTGTTTAATTTCATGTCCTTGAAATCCCATGTCGATCATGAGCGGTACTGATGATAATGACGATGATGACAATGATAACAGTGCCATGAACGGACTTGTCATTGATGATCAATATCTTGAAAAAAAAGTGTCTGTCATGTCATGCTACGGTCACTGCATCGCTTATCGATCTTTTTTTTTTGTTCAATCTCATTTGTCCATCTGCTCTAAACATGCATTCCATTCATTTCTTTCCTATTTTCTTCAAAGAGAAAAAATTTTTTTAGATGTATATACACGTAGATGCCTTTAAACTAAAAAAAAACGCGAATTGACCGACACTATTAATATACATACAAATTATTCCTTTTGACCGCACAGATGTGTATGTGTACCATAATGAACGATGATAGGTTAGTACCGTAAACAAACAGACATTGTGCCATTGATTATCGTCCTTCTTGTGTTCACAGTAAGCGGTCAATTGCAAATCGTTTTTCTCTATTAATTAATCGATGTCGATCAACGGCGTACATCAAAAACACAGTGTGTCAATTCTCTAATATAAATATATATATATATATTTGTGTACACTTGCTCTTCAGACGATCATCGGGCAATTAATAAATCAGTAAGATTTCTTCTCTTTTTCTTTTTCTAGAGGAATGAATCTTGTCAAGATTCAAGGTAAGTATTTGTTGCATCAGCACATTTCTCATCAATATGAAATGTAACACTCTTTTGCTGGTATGAATTTATGATGAGCGTGAGTATAAAATAATCCTTGACGTATCACCTCGCTGATCAATATGATGTAAGCATCGAATATGGAATGCTGATGAGTAGTCGAACAGCCTGTGCTTTCTCCTCTAGTGTTACTATAGTTAATTGACTTAGCATGATAGTATGTATACATGTGTGCACGATGAGTTATGGATCGATTAATTCGTAACCTAATTTTTGAAGTGTATGTGTACATATCTGTCAACGGATCTGACAAATCGAGGTCGTTTGAGGTTAAGGTAAAACGATTTGCGTTGAATTGTTCGTCGATGAGGAACAGAAAGTCTTTCAATGACATTCAATCAATTGATAATAGCATTGACTTTTCCTGTACTTTCAATATTTATTCTCGGGAAATTTATGTTAATATGTTTCTTTTCTTTTTCTTCATTCATTCTATTTATGAACATTGAGTGAGTGAGTGAGTGAATGAATAAGACTAAATACATCTTGTCAATGTCTTTTATTTCTTTGTCGTGTCGAATTTTTTTTAGGATTATGACATCACATCATTATAAATGAACATTTATTTCATCGGGCCTCTTTTTTTTTCTTCTTGTGTTAGAACATATTAAAAAAGTAAAGTGAGAAGGACACGCGACCATACATACATCTATCCATATATGTATTCTCTTTCACACATTACCTTTTGTTCAATGAATAGTAGAGTGAAATTTGAGTGTATAATTGTGCGCATTCACTACAATGATTACATTCCTTCTTTTTTAAGTTTCTAGTGTGAATTAAGTGAACAAGAAACATCAAGTGATACACTTTATACATATATATACAAGCTTATAAAAGACATCTGCGATGTAATACAAATCACTTGTGTCATTGTTGAAGAGAAAATTGTTTATTCTTCGAATTCTCGTTTTCTTCTAAATTAATCTTCTGTCGATGTCAAAATTGTTCACTTGCATAATCGATGCATTAGTTATATATACAGAATCTATGTATTCAAGAGAAGAAAAAACGACATAACGGACAGGTGATTTTTCTCCTATATTCTCTTCTTGTTCATCTCTCTTTATTTAAAATCTAATCTAAAACGACGTTGAAATAAGAAATGTCTAATTGTTCTCCCTATAGTCTTGAATAATATCGATAGAATTCAATGCGAAGACGAACAAAGACAATCGTGATTGTGCAATTTAGCTGATTAATATTTTATCTGGTCGTGTCATGCTTAATGCTAGACGAACGGCAAAGAGCATAATTCGTACGCGCGCGCGACAACCCGTGTCACTTATGATTATAGGAGTAAGTCTCTTTTCTTATTCCTTTTCTTCTATCTTTGACATCAATTAGGTTCATAAGCACGTTCAGTAGCAAAAATCTGACCATCTAATGAGTAGCGACAGCAGCAAATGTATGAGACAGATGGAAAAACGTGATGCTGAATGATGCAAAGTCACCGCTTCCCAGAATTAAAAATTTCAATCAAAGAACAAAAGATGAATAGAACGTGTCGCTTATTTGACGCGAATTTATTCAATGAACAATAGAATACATTTTCAAATCATATACGTGTGTGTGTGTGTGTGTAGATATACGAATATAACAATATGCACAGAGATCCTTGACAAAAAAAAATAGTCTGTCTTTTTTTCTCACTCTCTACACGTTCCACTTCATATCTTGACAATCATTGTCCTTCTTAAGAGTATACTTTCTATTTTCTCATTTGACGACTATTGATGTCAATCTTTCTTCTCGTTTTTTTCTTGTTAGCTACCTTTTTTTTACATAATACAATATGACAAAAAATTCATCATCGTGTGAAATCGTACAAAAGAAAAGGTGTTTTATTTATCTTTACGATCCGAAACAATAGTTCATTCTATTTGGATAAACATCATTCTTGTATTTGATAGTTTTCTTTAAGATTTTTTTTCTTTTTTTGGTTTGTTTTCATGATTGATCCGTCTTTCCCTTTCTCTCTCTCTCTCTCTCTCTGTTCTTCTCCTTAGTTCTACTTAAAGACTTCCTTCCCGTTTGACGTATGTATGCGCCACTTTTTTTTCTCCTTCTCTGTCGACGGCTGTTGCTATTGCCGTTGTCCGTTCATCAAATAATCATAAAAAAAAGAGAGAAAGGACTGAGTACTGGCTCTCTTTTGCCTCCTTCATTCTTTCTTTTACAGAAAATGATGTAACCAAATCACACACACGCATAGAATCGACGATCATTGTCAATATTCAATATGTGTATATATGTATGTGATTTTTATCAGTGATTCCCATCCCTTCTGCTTCGTTCTAATTAAAAATCAACAAGTAAGTCCCCAAAGCAAGTCAGATGACGATAGGAGAGAGAGAGAGAATGACAAGATAGAAAGTCAATTGAAAAAAGGGATCGAGTCACGCAAAAACATCTCGAGCACAACGACTTATACGTTCATGCTAATGGATTGAATAAACAACGAGTGTAAGTGTATATATGTAAGGCTTGAGTGAGTAAGTGAATGAATGACATAAGGACTCTTTTTACAGTCTTCTTTTTCATTTTCTTTTGTTACTTGTATATACGGTGTCTGTGTATACGAGCGAAAGAATGGCAGCTGTTGTTCATTTTCCGAATGGGTCAAGTATTCGAATCTATATACAGGTATTCATATTAATATCTAGATATGAGCGTGCGACCGGAAGGAAACTTGATTATAAAGGGAAAGAGATAGATCATAGGCGTATGTGCGTGTGTGTATAGTTTTATTTTTATTAAAAATCTCCAAGAGGAAACATCTTTTTAAGTGTTCCTATTAGTTCAGTTTTTCTCCTCAGTAATTATTCAATAAGTAATTATAATGAACCGTTTATCTTGATCGTGTCGACAGACATTGAGACAGAAACAACATTGTTAAAAGCTCGAAGAAGAAAAAATCGACAGTGAGGCCGATGTTACTTGAGATAATCATATCTTGTCATTGAACAAGAAAGTTTGCTTGTATGTATGCGTGTTTCCGTCAAATCATATCATCGGCACGACCTTCGAACTCAAGCACAACTAATACATAAGAATCTCCGCCTTTTATCTTCCGATTTTCCTATTGATGAAGGGTAAAAAGATACGTAAATTCAATCAATCGAGACATTCAAATGATTGCGAGAACATACACACACACACGCGCGCGCGCGCTTAAGTATGTGTCCCGTCATGACAATGTGAATTTAAATGGGCAGTTACTACTCAACTGTTTACATTCATAACACTTCGAAGAGTAACGGGCAACATCCGCCCGATCAACCAACCGACATTCATCTATTCAATCGTTTATTCATTCGATCATTTTCAATATTATTGTACAGTCATCAAAAGTCAAAATTTTTCTTCATCGATTCAAGTTGTCGACAATGTCAGTGTGTATATACATCAGAAGAGAGACGAAGAAGAGAACACGATCAACAATAGCAAAGAAAAAGAAATAACAATATCGATATAGACATTTATATGTGTATTGTTATCTACCCAAGGCAAGGTGAATATTGCAGAAAGTATGAGGAGAACAGAGAATCTATTCGTTCGTGTCTAGACATTGTAGAATATGAAGATATTTATCTATGTTGAGTTGAAAAAAGCCTCGAGATTCTATTGAACTTTTGTTAGTTGAACAAAGTATTAGCAGATGAACATTATTGACTTTTTTCTTGTTCGATGTTTAAAAAGTTCATCAACCTTTGGATATTCTCGTTCGCGTTCTGTTATCATTTCTATTGAATTGATCGAATAAATTCTAGTTGAAAACATCTACTGATCATTTCTAATAGTTTATTATTCAACTCATTCAAGTAGAAACCGACGAGGACAACATACTAACAGTAGTTCATGATCAAGAGACATTGCCTCAAGCTGAAGCCAATTAGAAGTTCAATATTTCTTTTCCTATCGTTATTTTTCTAATTTGTTTCCACCATATGCTCACTTTTCTAAGATTGTCAATCAAGGTTTTCTTCCTTCTTCTTCATCATCTTCTTCTTTTATTTGCTCATTGTTCTATTTCATAAATCGAGGCGAGAAAAGAAAAAAGTCAAAACAAATAGTCGCCAATGGGCGCATATGTCTACATACATATTATTTCATGCGGTCCATCGCATATTCTCTCTCTCCTTCCGATTCATTTCCTCAATAAGATGAGAATTGACAGTGAATACAATCTCATTGACTGTGATTAGATCAGAACGAGACCATGTAATTTTCAATCATCGCAGTTTGTATAGACTAATTCCGGAACTTTCGCTTTCGATTTGTCTTCAGCCGTATATCCTCATTTGTTGTACATCTGCACACCTGTTCACATTCTCAAAATGAACATTAGTGTTAAATACATCTGCTTTCATTTTCAGACAATGATTTTTCTATTTCTATTCGTTCTTATTTCGAATATATTCTGTAAAATCCAAGATCAACAAATTATTCACATTCGTATCGACGAAGAATTACCATTGTCGACGATTTTATTTACAACATCGAATTCGCTAACCTATCGTTTGTTCGACACAGGTCGAAATCAGAATTCATTCGTTCGGTATGATTCGTCGACTGGTCAACTTCTACTTGCACGTTCCATCGATCGTGAATATCTTTGTTCACAACGAATATGTTCGTGTACACAATGTCAATTAACCATCGAATTAATCGAATGGCAAACGCCATATCGACTTTTACAACTCATTTTAAACATTGACGATATCAATGATAATAAACCGAGATTTTCTTCGAATGATTTTCATTTTAATTTAATCGAAAATACTCCCATTGGCCATGAAATCTCGTTAGAACAAGCAACTGATGCTGATCGAGGTGAAAATAGTCGTCTTACTTATGACCTCAAACGTTTAGATGAACAAGATAAAGGTCCATTTGAATTGATGACAAAGATGAATGGCGGTTTAGTATTAAAAATAACTAAGGAAATCGATAGAGAAGAACGAGATCATTATGAATATGAATTGATTGCTTTTGATAATGGTCAGCCAAGACGACAAACATCGACCAAATTATTTATTCAAATTGATGTAAAACAACAAACTGTCTTCAAAAAAAACAAATTCCTCTTCTTCTTTTTTCTCTTCAGGATACAAATGATAATCCTGTTGTTCTTAGTGAATCTTATATTCTTTTGAATGTTAGTGAAAACTATCCTGTTGGAAGCGAATTAACACGTATCAATGCAACAGATAAAGATATTGGTTTAAACGGCAAAGTAAACGAACACAAAAGAGAGACAACATAACATAAATATTTTGTTAATAGATTCATTATTCAATTAGCAATGGTCTTCCGTCATCGAGTTGGATGGATTACTTTCGCATCAATGATTCAACAGGCGTGTAAGTTAATCGAAAAAAGAAAAGATGATAATCACTGTTTTATTCTAATCTATAGTTTAACCTTGGTCAGTCCACTCGATTATGAAACTGAACAATCATATCGTTTGACAATTCAAGTTCGAGATTTAGGTGAAAATTCTGTCGCTCGTTTTGCAACCATTGATCTATTTCTCATCGATGAGAATGACAATCGTCCTCAGGCATATTTAACATTTGTTCAAAATCTCATCAATGATTCGATCATAACAATTCGAGAAAATACTCCCGTCGGACAAATGTTAGCACATGTATCGATATCTGATCAAGATTCAGGTTTAAACGGTGAAATGTCCTATAAAATTGAACAAGGCTTCGATCTAATTGGAATACGAACAATTGATCAAAAATCTTTTCTATTAATCATCGAAAAATTAATCGATCGAGAAACGTTCGATTACAATCGAACAACTAAATTGATTTTAAATATTTATGATCACGGAATTCCATCGAAAAATCTTCAATTAGAATATGAAATTTTAATTCTCGATGAGAACGATTCACCACCTGTTTTTAATCAATCAATGAATTGTCATATTCAACTCGATTCTGCGCCCGAAAATCAAACCGATACCATTCAACGATTATTTCAAGTTCACGCAACAGATCTCGATTTGAATGAAAATGGTC
>ERZ778019.2475-NODE-2475-length-17489-cov-12.929620_pt1 | contig 17489 bp, 20 predicted proteins | sample MGYA00375749_ERZ778019 | MGnify/ENA primary metagenome ERZ778019 (study PRJEB29350, sample SAMN05389821) | bioreactor metagenome | isolation source: Ammonium sulfate bioreactor | place: South Africa: University of Cape Town | collected 2014-03-17 ... | reverse complement strand
GTCATCATCATCATCATCATCCATTCAATTCTATCCTCGTCGACCTTTAACTCAATCGTTATCATCATCAACAGCAACGACAGTATCACAAACTCAACGTTCATTTCCACCCGAAACTCTCGAAGAATTTCTCGAACAAGAATGGCAATCATCAAGTGACTTTCTTCTTCAACAAACTATGCCGCATGATGTTTCATCATTACTATCATGTTTATATCAATTTAAAACGGAAAATGCGTCACTAGAAAAACAATACGAACAACTCAAACATCGACGAGATAATCTTCGTTTAACTAACTCTAATCTACGTCGAAAACTAGCTGATTTATCTTCTCGATCGACTACACATCACGAATCAACACGTCTTCCAACAACGACGAAAATTTCATCAGCAGATATCGATCGTCTACCTCGACATTCAACATCTTTCGATACGATGATTAAAAACGAACGTATCACACCAACGAATGGTCTAAGTCTCGAACTTCTCTCACAAATTCTCACGACCAACGGACCACAATTATTCGCACCGACTTGGAATATTTCTGTAAGCATTCGAAATTTGTCATTCTCGATTATTTTTAAAAAAAATATCGATTTTTGATTTTTACAGAATTTTGGCTATGCAAATTTTCCGGGTGCAAATTCAATATCACTCGCTGACGATTCACTTCTACGTTCATATTCGTCATTTGAACAATAACAACCCATTTTTGTATATGTTGATAAAAATGTGCATTTATTCATTCAATATGTCTCATTCAGGAATAGTTCTCATTTCATTTTAATCGAACAGTTTTGTCTCTCTCTCTCTCACACACACACACACACACGTTTTTAGTCGTATTCTATTCAACTGCATAAATTAGTCTCTCCTTTTTTTGTTTTTCTTGTTCATGCATGTATTTTATTCACTTGCAATTTTTGTTTCTTCTGTATTTATATATATATGAATATGAATATTAGCAATAAAATAAATGTTTATCTATTTGACGGAGTACATGTGGTCTCATGTTTTCGTCGTGTAATTAGATAAGAAAAGAGAAAATAAATAAAAGAAATACGACAAAACATTTTCATGATGATGTTGCTCGAGTTAATTTTATGTTTTGCTATTCCAGTTGTATATTCTTTATGTAATTTAAGTATCACCTCATCGACATGCGGTGACGATGATATTGTTTTTAATATGTCCATATCGAACAGCTGTGTGACACCACTACCAATCTATTATTCTTATTATACGGATGTGAATCCTGAGCGACATTATTTCAATGAGACAATCTCGTGTCCTGATGATGCTTGTTTTTATGAAATTCATTTGGATTTTGAACGTGACGCATGGACGTATACATTAACGATTGAATCGCCGAGATATTCATCTGAAAAAGTGGCAAGTATTGCTGATTGTGGCGTGACAACGATTTTATATTCATGGTATATTGTAGCTGGCCTTTCGATATTATTTACAGCTATTGGTATTATTACTTGTAGTGTACGATTTTATCGAACACGTCAACAATTAAAACAGCGAGAGAAAAAAATTCAATCTGCAGTCATTAATTAACTGATAATAATAAAAAAAGATAGTTTTTCTTTCTTTCTCACTCTCTCGAGTTTGTTATTATAAATATTTTATTAACAGAAAATCATTGGATTTAGTTTTCTAAAAGAAAATAATTAAAGAAGAGAAAAGAACAAAACACCAAACAATAATAACAACTCGTTGAAAACGATCTGAATGCTCATTGTTATTGTTGTTGTTGTTGGCTTGTTTTTTTTTTTATTAAATAATAATGAGAGAGACACGTCATTTGAGTTCATCTATTTGCTAATTATCTATAAATATTCATTTTTTCTCTTCTCTTAAGACTTCGTTTTTTTTTCACTTCAATAAATCAAAAACTATTTCTAATTCGAATCAATAATGCCCCACATCTTCCGGTGCGCTGTCTATCTTGCTTTCAGTCGATTAACTTCCGTTGCATCGAAATACATCACTGATCATTGTTGAACATAATCTGTTGTTCTTAATAGTCATAGAAATCAATAGTTAAGATGATGAAAGTCTATGAATACGAGTTAGTTTTTTTCTTCTTCTCTTCTTTCTTCATCCTCCCGTTCGTTCATCTTCATCTTCTTCTTCTTCTTTTGATCGAACTAGTCGAGGAAATAAGAGGATAATATGGTTAAATATAGATCATTTCGCATTCGACAAAATTTAATTTAATCTCTTCTCGGTTTTCCTCTTTTTCTTTTTCTTTTTCGCTGTTTCTGCTAATGCTAACAGTGAATATGCAAACGAGACAAACTGTTTTACGATTTCGGATAAAAGGAAGCAAAAAAAAAGAATGTGAATATCTCGAGACGAGTTTCTGCTTTCATAATTACATTTCTTTTCTTTTTCTTCTCACGCTTGGCAGACCTAAGTCATCGTTACGATTACAATAGTAATAATTCGTCATCAAAAACATAATCGACTCATCTGTTCGAGTTCGAAGTCGATGACAACATAAACCCATTGTATTTGCTTTTTTTTCCTTGCAAGTTCTTCTATTACTACACTCGAGAACTATATGAGAGTTCCGACAAGGAGCAAAAAACTTTTTTGTTTTAGCACGCACAGTCACTTTCTGCTAGTTTTTCTTTCTTCTATTGTATGATGTCAGCAAGAGCTAGTGAGCATTTGAACTTTCCTGTTATTGTCTGTTTTCATCTGTCGACGCTCGAAGAAACGAGAAGGAGAGAAAAAAAATTGTTGGATGTTACTGGAACACGCGATAAAACAGAGAGAATAATAATAAAAAAAAGAAAACGCCTATTTTGTCTTCACGTTAGAGCTTATGCTTTTTCTCACTACTGTTATTTATCAACTGAATCAAGTAAGAAAATACGACAAATGATTTTATTAAACTAATTCAATATCTCACACGTTGAAGAATAGAAAAAGAAAAAAAACGACAAGTCTCTTGAGATATCGAATATCACAACTTGATTGATTCACTAGGCAGCAGCAGCAGCAGAAGAAGAAACTCTCCTCTACCTACGAGTTTTTTCTTTGCTTTTAATCAAATTATATTCATCTCATTTCCTCTTGAAGCATATCAACAAAAACAGAGCAAAAAAAAAGATTTCATTTTCTCAGAGTTAAATGAAAAGAAAAATACATCAAAATATATAATTAAAACTAGTGATTACTAGCCAAACATATTATTTTTCTATAAACTACGACGGGAAACAAGAAAAAACGAGCAAAGTTATTAGTTGAGTTTCCCGTTTTCTTTTCTCTTTCCAATTTTGATGCAAGTAAGTAAGTAAGTAAGAGAGAGAAAACTAATGCCAAAGACCTAATAGTCTTTTTCTCTAAGTGTTTTCTGATGTTTTTGATCATTAAACTCGAAGTCTATTTTAGATATAGACTCAACATGGTCTTATAATTGACCTTAGTCTTTGTATTTTTTATTCTCTCTTTTTTTTCTTTCTTTCGTTCTTTTTTTCTCTCTCTCATTCAAATCAAACAATGGTTTCAAATCACGTCAGCAATCATCATCCTGAAATGTTTATTAATATTATTCAAGGCAAAATCTTCTCAAATTTAAATCAATTACCGAAAATAATATGGAATCAAATGAAAATTCTTGTTTTAACAAATAAACATGGTAAATCAATCGATAGATCAATAAAAAAAATATATATCGATTCATTGTTTTTCTTTGTATCTATTAGAATTTACTCTCGAACGCGATATGTTAATAACTGAAACACTACCAAAATTACAGCAATATTTTCTTACTCAAGGCATTTATGTTTATTTTCTCGATTGTAATCTCAATTGGGAATTTGATTTAGCTAAAAATCCCTATCATATTAAACGTTATATGAACGAACTAATTGATGCATATCGAACCTCAACAGGCTTAATTTTATTGAGTTTTATTGGGGATAAATACGGTCAAATCGTCCTACCAATTGAGATTAATGTCAATGATTTTAATGCTCTCAAAATTTCTGCAGGCGATCTTGGCAAAGGTAGAAAAAAGAAAGAATTTGTTTTTTTGTGAATATTCTGCTTGTTTGTACTCAAAGATGTGAAATTACTCGAACAATGGTATATCTTAGATGACAAAGTCTATCGTTTAAGAGATCCCGATGAATATTATTCGAGTTTATTCTCTCGAACAAATTCAACATATGATTTAAATCTCAATGAAAATCAAGAATGGAATGATATTTATGATAAACTCATCGATCTATTTCTCGGTGTTATTCATGATAAATCAAATAGCAAAACAAATTACGAAATTTCACTCGTGTCACCCATTGAAATGTTGTTTAATTATTCGACAAAATTATCTCCGATGGGTTGTATGTGTGTGTTAAGACATTTTGATGGTAAGTTGAAATGCAAAGGGAAAGAAAAGAGCGCGCGCGCGAAGCCTTCCAGCTGTCATATTGTGACATATTGCATTGAGATCATCTTTCGATATTAACATTAATCTTCGTTTTTTAATACATATTTATCAGGAAAAAATTTTTCAAATTACTAATTTTGTTATTTATAGAAAATCTATTATTTTCTTTGTTCTTTGTTTGTTCAAGGTTTGAATGAGAAAAGTAAAGGCAATGAACATTTTCTTGATCTACTTCCTGGTGGACGTATTGATAAAATTCGTCAAGATAAATTAAAACGTTTTCGTGATTCGATCACAACAAAACTATCGACACCAGGCAATGATGATTATACGTATGAAGACAATCGAACTGTTCTCAATATTCCATGGAAAGACAATGGAGATTTTCAAATCGATGATTCAGATTATGCACGTTATTTACGAACATTGAATGCATCGATTTTTCTTCGAATTAAATCATATAATGAACGTGCCACTGATTTAACCGTCATCAATCAGTTAAAATCGTGCGAACAAATTCTCTACAATGAAATTCTCATTCATACATATTATTATTCGAAAATTTTAACAACAAATTCACTTGGTTTCGAATATTTCTTCGATCATGATTCATCGTTTAAACACTGGTTGACATCAGCACATACAAATGAACATTATCCATATGTCATATTCGGTAGTCGAGCATCGGGAAAGACACTTCTATGCACAAAATTAGTTCAATATCTTTTGAATACATTAGGCAAAACTACATATTGCATTCTGAGATATTTCAATCTGACATCAAAATCTCGACATTTGATTGAAATATTTTCTTCAATATGCAAACAAATGAGTTATTTACCCAATGTTCCAACATATTCGTCCGAACAAGAACTCAATCGAGTTGAATATTATCAATCAATTCTATTGAATCTATCAAAAACTCAAAAACCACTCATACTTATGATCGATGGCATCGAAGAAATTCTTCCTCAAAGTCAACATGCATCATCGAATGCATTCTATCAAGCACTGCTTCAATTACTTCCACCCAAAGTAATCAAATAGCGTGCTTCAATCAATCTATGTTTTTGTTGATCTTCAAAATTTTAGATCTATGTTATTCTATCTGTCAGTCGAAGTATTCAATCAACGCCACCTAATATTCCACAAATACGAGAGAAATTTGATAAAATTGAAAAACAAAACTGTTTCATTGAATTACCATTTTCAAGTGAAATGATTTCTCAACGTGATCTAATAAATTATCTTAAAATTGAATTGACTACTTGTCAACAATTGATATCCGATTCGATTGTTTCGAATCTTTCGAAAACATTTCACGAACAAATCGATAAACAATCACAAATCTTCTATCTTCTACGTCTTGTTCTTCATCAAACATATTTATCACAAAATAAAACATTTAATTTCAACGATCTAGATCTCGAAGAAATTCTCAATACATATATTGGTAAAATAAATCATACATAAATTCTCTTTTCATCGATTTGAATATGTATACATAGATGTTTGTGAACAAAAATTTGGCGTTAAAATTTGTACATTCATATTCAATTATATAAGTTCATCACAATCTGCAATTAGTGAAATCGAATTACTCGATATTTTATCTTGTAATAACGAATTTTTCTTGGAATATTTTCCAAAAGATCTACCCAAATACTTACGATTTCCTCCATCATTATGGATTGAAATTAAATATATTCTAGGTAATCAAAATGATTTCAAATATTAGATTCTTATTTTTTGTTATTTTCAAAGGACCACTTTTATCTGAACGATATTTTGATTTGAAAGTTGTACTCTGTTGGAGTCATTCGTTTATTCGTCGACATATGAAACAACGTTATTTAAAACGTGTCGAAGATATTCGAATAGCACATCGAGATATTGCCAATTATTTTCTCGAAGCTTTTATCGAATCAAAACCTTTAGTTGATATGACAAGAAATATTCAAATAAGGTAGAGAAATTCATCGGAATATTCAAACAACAAGATCGATTCGTTTCAGAGGAGATAATGGCCGACGTTTTATTCTTCAACAACCACTTCTCTACTCAGAAACCTCGTATAATTACCGACGATTAGGAGAATTATGGTATCAATTAATGCATTCGGGTAATTATCCGAAATTATCTTCAATTTTTCTTCTATCTGTATCCTATTTTTAGGCGATATCGATCGTTTAAAAGAATATACATTATGTTGTTTCGAATATTTACTTGCAAAAGTTCATGGTCTCTCGCTCGATCAACTTCTTTGGGAGTTTGATATTATTTGTAGTAATATTCTCGATGCTGATATACTTCTTGTTCAAGCAACATTAAAAGACATTGCCAATGTTATTAAAACAGATCCAATTCTACTTGCAGGAGAAATTATTTCGAGATTAAAAACAATCAAAAGTAATTATTTTTTTTAAACCGAATAAATCAAGATAAAAAAAATCTCGTGATATTTTACAGATCGTTACAATGAACATATCGAACTGTTGTATGTTCAAGCACATGAATGGTGTGAATCATGTGGTGAACCAGTATTCGTTCCTCTTTCATCTTGGATTTCAACAATTCCACCGTTGACAATAACAATTCTGCCGACATTGGAAGGTGCATTTAAAATAGCACCGACAATATTTAATCAACATGTTTTCTGTACGACACGTGAACATTCAATTGCGATGTATCATATTCCATCGAAAAAACTCGTGAAGAAATTTACAAGTAAAACTAAAAGAAAAATTTCGATTTTACACTTGGATATTTAGGTCATACGGCATTGATAACAGCAATACAATTGACTTACAATAGTCGATTTCTTGTTTCGGCATCGATCGATGGAACAGTGAAGTTATTCAATCTCAACTCAGGAGATTTAGAAAATAGTTACAAGTAAATTTTGTTTGTTTGTTTTTTCTTGAATAAATAAATGATTTGTTGAATTTTAAATGTAGTATTCATCAAGATGAAATACTCTGTTTGACTGTTTCTCATAATAATGAACAAATTGTGACTGGCTCACGTGATCGATTGATCGTTGTACTTCGTCTAGAAACTGGAGAAATCGAACATTCAGTCGAAAATCATAACGATGCTGTTACAGCAGTTGCATTGACTCAAGATGATGCAATTCTTGTTTCAGCTTCTCGAGATCAAACAATAAAACGTTGGACATTTCGTGGCATGCAACTATTAGATATCATTGATACAGTCGGCTCGCCTATTCGTCATATGATTATCTCAACTGATGACATATTTATCATAGCAGCATGTGATGACATGACCGTTCAAGTTAAATCTCTTGTTACAGGAAGTGACATTCACCATCTTGAAGGTCACTCATCTGAAGTCACAAGTTTGTCAATGTCTCACGATTCAATTTGTTGTTATGTTGGCTGTAAAAATGCGTTGATCTATGTTTATAATCTTCGTTCACGAGTTCTACTCCGAACGCTAACACATCATGATTCAATGGTCAATGATCTTTACGTATCCATTGATGATTGTTTTCTTTTCTCAGCATCTGAACAGGCTATACATATTCTAAATGTTAAACAACAATTCAATGGTTTTCCTATCGATGATCCATCGATAGCAAACAATTCCATATCAGCTCTATCGATTTCACGTGAAGGTGATGTTGCCATAGCTGGTTGTGCCGATGGTATTGTTCGATTGTATAATTTAATCGATGGTGAATTTACGGAACAAATTATCGATCATAATGCACCAGTAACACAAGTTGCACTTTCACATTCGTATTTATTTTCCCTATCGGGTTCAAAAGATTCGACGATTAAAGTTTATGATAATGAAATGGGAGAGATTATTACTGAATTTACTGTAAAGAGAGAGAGAGAGAGCGAAAAAAAAACTATAACATTATTTGTTTGTTTGTTTATTCAGGAACATTCTGCTCCAATATCACATTTGAGAATCTTAGAAGATAATCGAAAGATTCTTTCGAGTGATGAACAAAATTATATCAAAACATGGTGGGCAAATACAGGCGAATTAATCGATTCGGTAAGGAGAAAGACTTCCGCAGTTGTTGTTTTTTTCTTGAAAATAGTTATTTGTGCTCATTTTGTTTTTTAAGTACAATGTTCCATGTAAAATGTTAGGCGTCTCGCCGGATGGAAAATATGTTGTGTCAGGAAATGGTGATAATATGTAAGTGAAAGAGTTTATCAAAATGAAGAACACTTTCGTTGAATATGGTGATTTGTTAAATTATAGTTTGAAAATCTGGTCATTAGATGATGCACGTGTCGTTCGTTCAATTGATCATACCGAAGGAAAAATAACATTTATGACATTTCGTGCTGATTCACAATATTTAATAACAGGTGGAGAAGATTGTAGTTGTAAATTATGGGAATTATCATCGGGCAAATTAACTCAAGTAGAAACACAAATTATTTTTGATGATGAAAAACAAACAATTTTTCGTCTAGGTTCTTGTTGAACATGAACAATCGATAACATCGATTGCGATTAGTGAAGATGGTAAACATGTTCTGACTGGTGACAAAAACGGTCAAGCAATTATCTGGTCATTTAAAGATGGTTTGAAAATATTTCATCAATTTTTGTAATGTCAAACAATTCTCTAGGTGCTGTTGTACATAATCTCAATCGACACAAAACATCGATCGTATCTGTTTCATTTACAAGCGATGGCAACATTGCCATAACTGGTAACAGATTTAATTAACATTGTTTTGTTTAATAGGAAATTATTTTTAGCTTCTCAAGATGGTCTTCTATGTGCTTGGTCGACAATTACTGGCATACATTTGACAACATTTCATTTCAATCAAAATCTTATTAAACTACTTATTTCACAAAGTGGAGGTAATAGATGACAAAAAAACAAAACAAAATGTAAACAATTCCTTTTTGCGTTATATCTTGACACTATGTGTAGCTCGTTATGCGGCTATATTGCAAAATACGCCATCAATTGCTATGCTAAGTCTATTCAATATTCCATCGTATGACGCACCAAAAATGACTCAACGTTCTAGTCAAATACAAGCTCAAATCGATACCTATCAACATTTATTACCTATTCGACCTAAACCATTGCTCTATCCTAAAGATTCAACGATTCTAACAAATTCTCGGCATAGTTCAAAAATAGGCGAACAACTTGGTTTTCAGCCTATACTTGTAAGAATAAGAATCTATCTATATGTTGCCTGTTTGTTTGTTTGTTTGTTTGCCTTGTCATTGACGAGAAAATTGCCAGATAGAGAGTCATTTCATTTTCTTGTCGACATGAAATTAACCAATTGTTCAATCGGAAACTAATCAACCGCATATTTGACAGTTGCATGTTGAGAATATCAATGATGAACAATGTTGTTTTAGATTCGACTAGTTACTTAATTTTCTTTTGTTTTGTTTTTCCTGTGCGAGAGTCAGGAGATTTTGCGGCGACATAACATCACGTCAAATACACATTTTGATCGATTGATATACAAATCATAATAATAAGAAAAAAAAAGAAAAAACCTATACAATAAGTCGTACAATTACCATTAATTAAGACTAAACTATGCCTTGCAGATAAAAGAAACAACGCCATTGACAATGACAACAACATAACGAAGAATATACACATAACATCGATATATATGAGATGAGATGACAAGAGGCGTGTTCATAGAATCGTATATATTTATGTTGACTTATTATTACTAAGCAATTAAGTTGAATAAGATGGCACATCAACCCTCATGTTAATCTGCATTTGTCTGATGTGTTTTCTTTTTCCAATTCATCTTCTGCTTTTGTTTCTAAGTGACGAAAGAACCAAAACAACAATAATAATAATAATAATAATAATAATAATAACAACAACAACAGAAATAGTAGCACAACGTTATTTCATTCTTCTTTTCTTTTGTCTCTCGTGTTTAGTTTTAACTTATTTCGTCTTGTTTTTATTCAGGAAAGGAAACTAATTGAAGTAATTAGATTAAACTCAATATTAGACAAAAAATTTATTCTACGGAAACTAGACATTTGTTAGTTCTTCTGTTTTTTCTCTCTATCTTTCCCTCCCTCCCTCTTTTCAGGATAAAGTATGATTGAGTTCGACAATATCTCTTCTCATAGATAGAAAGACAAAACAAAGAAGAAGAAGCAAGACATTGAGTATTATAGATAATAAAAAAAAACCCATCTACATACATTTTGTCTCTGTTGATTTCGAATATATATATATAAAACGGCGTCTAATGTCTATGTAGATCAGATAGCAGAATGAATATAGAACATTTTGAGTATTATAATCTCTATTCGATAACAACATCGAATATAACCTCGGATGATGTAATTCGATTTGTTATACGTTTTCATCGAATTTATCCATGGATTTTATTTCCATTGGGCTTTCTTGGTTCGTTATTGACAATTTTAATATTTACACGTAAAAAATTTCAAAAATTTGGTTGCTCAATATTATTCGTTGCCGAAGGTATTATGGTAAATTATTTTGAGAACTTTTTTCAAATTGATCAAAACTTATTCTAGTATTTTCTAATTAGGATTTAATGTTAATTACATTAAATTGCGTTCGTTTAATTATACGTTATACATTTCAATCAGCTTTTCTTCAACGTTCGATTTATCTTTGTCGAACATATAAATTTCTTACGAATTATTTTTCTCATTGTGCTGTTTGGATACTTTGTATAATTTCTCTTGAACGTGCAGCTGTCACACGACGTATTGTTTGGAATCAAAATGTTTTCGATCGAAAACATTCAATTTGTACATTAATTGCTATTTTTATTCTTTTATTCTTTCTCAATTTGCATTATCTCATCTTTTTCGGATCGGAACAAGAGAAATATTTCGAATTTACAACAAATCAAACAGTAAAACGAACATTAATCATGTGCAGTTCGAATCTTGTCCGATCAGCCACTGAAACATACGAATACTTTCTCACATTTTATTTTTCATGGATGGATTTTATTATTAATTCATTGATTCCATTTATTATCATTTTAATAGCCAATGCAAGTGTTATGTATTCTGTTTGTAAATCTCGAATTCTAATGAAACAATTAGGCATTCGACAGACACGTTCACCACGTGATACACAATTAGCATATATTTTATTTGTTTCAACATTTCTTTTTCTATTGTTAACATTTCCATTACGTGTTTTCTCAGTGATTGAACCGTATTTAACTTATGAAAAGAAATATTTAATATTGGCCGATGGTATCATGAGATTTCTATTGTATATTGATCATGGTTGTGGCTTTTATTTGTATACATTTACAGGCGAATTATTTCGTCGTGAATTGAAACGTTTTATTTACGAGTGTCTTTTTTGTATTTTTCGTCGACGGTTTTCTAATTGGTCATCGATTGAATCTCGTCGACAAAGTGAATTAAGTTGTTCGAATGGTGGTGGTGGACAATCACATATTATCTATTCACAACAACTCGGTAATGTTCATTTACAAGATTCAATTTCAAGTAATGTTGGTATGAAATCATCATTGCATTCATTACAAGCACAGAAAACGTTCTATAATCCTAATTATCAACAATGTATCTATACGAAACAATATCTAACCAATACACTTTCAAATCCATTAGCTCGAACAAAACCATGTCCTTGTCGTGAATCTGAAAAGATGAATTCAATCGTTGGTTTAATTAAACATCATAGTTCATCATGTCTTGATTCTCAGTATAAAACTGAAAACAATCTATTGACACCGAAAACGCCTGAGTTAGATCGAAAAAGCGATATTGTTTAGTTTCCGATTGAATATCATGTTGGTTTTCTTTGTGTTTTTGTTATTGCTTTGTTTGTTTTTCGTCATTCAAATGTAAATATCTTCTATTTTTTAGCCAGATCCAATGAGTAAATCACAAAGTAAAGAATTTTTCAAGAAGAAACAACGTGGTCAAACAAAAAAGAATAGTACAACAAGCGGTATAACCATTGGACAAAATAAAATCTATCACAATCAAGCATCTCATGGTAGTTCAACGGGCTTATTAAATGGTGGCGAAGATCCAGCCGTTGTTGTTATCAATCCACATCCACCATTAACAACAACAGCACATCATCATAAAGAAAAACGAACAAAAATATGTTGTTTATTGTAAAGAAAAAAAATAAATCGAAATTCTCATTGATAAAAGACAAATCATATATGACTCTTTCAAAGAATAGTTTTTTATTTTAATCTTTAGCTGTTCGAAATGCAAAAATAATAATTATACTAAAGTCAAGAGATTGTTTTTTTTTGAAGTATCGATCTTGTTCAACCATGAAGGATAAGTCGGAAAGCATTGTTGATTACAAGCCATGAATTATTGATAAAACGTAATAAGAACGTTTCAGTAAATTGCATTGGTGGATCATTATCAGCCTAGATCGAGAAAACAAAAGAATGATTTTGCTTGTTTGTTTATTTGTTTTTCTCGTTGCCTTACTTTGAGTGCACCGGTAACAACAATTAAAATACAATTGTCATATGTTGGTTGAATGTCCATCGTTGAAATCGTATGACTAATCGTTTGAAATGTTAATGAACGTAATTTTTCAGCTATTTCTTGTGCACCTTTAGCAAAATCCGAATTGTTGAAGTTCATCATGCCATTTGTTGGTTCCTAGAATATGATTGAATTCGAAGAGATAATGAGCAAACATTCGACACATACATAAAGTGCTGCGACACCTTCACGTGGACCGGTATCGAATTTGTTATAGTAAAAATCAACGAAAGCCTTGCCGATCGATTTAAAATCGCCCATGACTGGTCACGAATGGAATGAAGTAGTGAAAACGACCACACACACACAACAGAGAGAGAGAGAGATGTATAGAGAACGAAAGAGGCTAGTCCGTTGTTTGTGTGATTTGATGAACATTGCTCAACGGATGTTTTCGAATGAATCCGACGAGAATTTTCATGATTTTTTCAAATTAATTTATTAAATTTAAGAAAAAAGATATTCTTCGAAGAAAATCATTTGGTAGGAGGCTGAACTGACCGAAAAATGACGCGAACATTTCTCATTGGTCAATCATAATCCGTAGATATAACCAGCAGAAGAATAAGAAAAGAAGAAAAAAATTTCTTCTTCTACTACTACTCAGGTTAGAGAGTGAGATCATCGGCCAAATAATTCCAATGCCTATCTCACTCAATCAACGAACATTACCGAAACCATTATCATGGAATTTAAATATCGATTCAACGAATATTCTTGTCAATAGTTCCATGACAATTGGATCGGTTATGGTTCAACTTGTTAATCGTTTTGATGTATCTCAAGATTTTTCGGATTATGCACTCTGGTGGCCGAAAATGAACATCTGGTTAACAAATACCAAATGGACACTCGATCAATACGGTGTTCAATCGGATGCACAATTGAATTTTACTAGCATGCATAAATCACTTCGATTGCAATTGCCCGATTTGAGAATTCTTTCGCTTAATGCTGATTTTTCTGTATCAGTTTTTGCATCTGTTTGTAAACTTTGTCAGGAACTCGGCATTCGACATCCCGAAGAATTATCGTTTCTCTATTCAACAAAACCGGCCAATTCAACAAATACAACTGAACGTCGAACATCGCCACGTCGTCGACGTTACAACATGGGTACACTCAATCGACATAATTCAATGGGCGATTCACTCGCTAATAATACATCGACAACATCAACATTATTCTCTCCAACAACACCTAAACAACTTCGATCAATAACTCCACGATCGATTTCGAATCTATCGAAATCTTTAAATAGTTTAGTTGTCAATACCGATAATAATCTTGCTTGTACACCCATGAAAAATCATCTCTCGGACACGATCAAACCGATGACGATCATTGAAAAATCGAAATTAAATCATTTATGGTTAAATTCATCGAAATCATTAATGGAACAGAATGTACATGAGCATGATTTGCTTCTATTACGTTTCAAATATTTTTCTTTCTACGATCTCAATCCTCGATTTGATGCCGTTCGATTGAATCAATTATACGAACAAGCGAAATGGTCGATTCTAAGCGAAGATATCGATTGTACAGAAGAAGAAATGATGACATTTGCAGCTTTACAAGTAAATTTTTTTCATGAAAAAAAAAATATTTTCATCATTCATTGATTTTTTAAAATTTTTAGCTTCAAATTCAAATTCAATCGATTCAATCGCCATCATTTCCTTGCCATGATGATGATGTCGGTCATGAATACGATAATGGAACCGATTACGATATCGATCGTGCACTCGAACGTCTACAAGATTCTCTCTTAGGTTCATCGAAAACAAATCCGAATACAATCTCATCCAATGAACAACTCACGGATTATTTACGTTTGTTGAAACCACGTCGTTTTACATTGAAAACATTTAAACGCTATTGGTTTGTCATGCACGATAATCAATTAACTTATTTTACCAATGAATCTCAACAACGTTTAACACCGATGGAAAAAATTCCATTGAAAGGCTGTGAAGTCTTTCCGGATGTGAATATTTCATCGAAGAAATACATTATTCGTCTAATGATACCGTCGATCGATGGCATGAATGAAACATTAATCCGTTGTTCAACTGTAAATTTCCTTTTTCTTCTTGTTTTGAGTAATGATTCGTTTTTTTTCTCAGGAAGAACAATATGCGAAATGGATGGCAGCATTTCGTCTTGCTTCAAAAGGTCGATCGATTGGCGAAGCATCGTATGAAACCGAACGAGAATCGATCCTAGCTCTTTTGAACATGCAACGTCCAACATCGTCATCGTCACAAGCCAATTCTCATACGAATAAATTCGATATTCAACCGGAGAATTTCGTTTCAACAAAATTCGTTAAAAAATATAAAATCAAACAAGTAAGACGAATAACTCACAGCACTGGAATAGATCCGATCGGAAATATTTAGAACGATAGATTCGTTTAATGAATCATCGTCAAAGGCATTTCCGAAAATTAGCTAATTTGCATTACGTAGGCATAGTCTAGTCGAAGATTCCAGAGAATTATGTCAGATACGATGCGAACATTGATTTCGTTTTTTTTAGTTGACTGATCGTATTCTCGAAGCTCATTCAGCTGTCAGCAATCTCGATGGAACCGAAGCGAAATTACATTATCTCAAAGCTTGGCAAGCATTACCTGAATTTGGTATAACAACATTTTTAGTTAAATTCAAGGATTCCAATAAAAAAGAAGTTAGACTATTTTCTTCGTGAAAAAAAAACGAAAAGATCTGATTTTTTATTTGAATATTATCATCATTTAGGAATTACTTGGCATTGCTTCAAATCGTCTTCTACGCATTACACATTCAGGTGAAATCAGCAAAACATGGTGGATATCACGAATGCGTTCATGGAATGTCAATTGGGAAAATCAATTAGTTACAATTGAATTCGATAGTGAAACAATACAATTTCTCCCATTATACGGTCTCGATAGTAAATGCATTCATGAATTTATTGGTGCATATATATTCTTAGCAATGCGATCATCATCGTCAATGTCTGATAATAATGATCCACTTCGTCAGGAAACACTTTTTCAACGACTTACAGCCGCATATACTTAAAGATATTTAATCGTTTCAGATAATAATCTCAACTTTTTTTTATTCGTGTGCTTGTGTGTGTGTGTATTTGCTTTAAAAAAATAGTCGATAATAATAATAAAAAACTCAATTTAAAATCTCATAGTTTAGTGTGTTTGTTCTGTAGAATATATTTGTGTTGATTGTTTTCTTTTTAGATATTTAGATTTTCGAATTGTTGTTTTCATTGGATGTTGATTTCGTTCGATCTTGCCAAAGTTTATAACCGCCAACAAGAAATATGCTTGTTGTAACTAAACACGAGCCAAGTATGACTAACCAATTCGATTTTTCATTCGTAAATATATTTTGTAAGGTAATAGCAAATAGAATATCTGACGATTGAACAACAGATACAATCGATGGATGTTCGAGTTTAATTGCTTTTTGCGTAATTGTTGATGAGAGCAATTGAATTAATGAGACGGATGCAGCTAGAAAATATCTCCATGCAAACATGGTTTGTTTCGTGAATAGTTCGAGAACAAAACGTTGATAGATTTGATAGATAATAAGTATGATTAAATTCAATGATGAAAAATGAAACATAAGAATACTTTGAGGAATTTTAAGGACAAGTAATTTTTTATTTAAGACAATACTTCCCGATATAGATAATGCGCATAGAAGAGCGAGAATAAGCCCGATCGATCGAGATTGTCGATCGATTGTATTCATTGATTCAGAACGTTTCGGAAATAAAAATGTCGGTTGTGCCACACAAACAACACCGACAATCGTCAATACAATGGCTATAATCGTTGCTAGAGAGATTCGTTCATGAAAAATGAACATAGCTAAAATAGTTGTCCATATCACTTGTGTATATCGAAATGTAGTTAAATCTGGTAAAGGAATAAAACGATAACTTGAATAGAATAATAGGAGACCGCCAGATGCTAAAATCATACGAATAATTTGAAGAAGAATGAGTTTAGTTGATCCATGAATGATTCGATAGTGTTTGTACCAAATGAACCATGTTAAAATTGTTGTTTGAACAAGAAATCGTGCGAGAAGTGCATCGAAAAAATCGACACGTAATTGTTTGATAATAAAACCCGAACAAGTGAATAATGATGAGCCAAGAAGTGCATAGAAAATGCCCGTACATCGACGAAAAATTCGAATAGATGTTATTTTACTATTTTCATTAGTCGAATTCGTTTGTGGACTAACAGATAATACTGATTTTTGATCTAATTCATCTGAATCAATTAACGATTGAATCAATGGATCGACATTGTGTAAACTTTTTTCATCGATTGTATCATCTACTAGAGTATTATCTTCAGTTGTTGATACGAGCATTATCATTATAGAGAAGATTATTTTCTTTTTTCTTTCCAGTAAACTTCAGTTGCCATTAGATGTGTTTCTAGTTAACAAGTTTTCTCCTAAAAGAATAGACGTGAACAGAAAAGAAACGACATTGATTGTCGTACCATCT
>ERZ778019.2459-NODE-2459-length-17676-cov-24.295216_pt1 | contig 17676 bp, 15 predicted proteins | sample MGYA00375749_ERZ778019 | MGnify/ENA primary metagenome ERZ778019 (study PRJEB29350, sample SAMN05389821) | bioreactor metagenome | isolation source: Ammonium sulfate bioreactor | place: South Africa: University of Cape Town | collected 2014-03-17 ... | reverse complement strand
AGCAACGCCACAAAAATCTTCCTGAGCGTGCTGGTCTGCATGACATGCGTGGTTCTGGCGCCCAGGGGCGCGGTCACCATGCTGGCCAGCACTATCCACGCCAATGCCGGTGGATAGACATAACCCAGGCTGTATTCCGGAAGCGGCTGGGGCTGCGCCATTCCATTGGCGATATAGCCGATGGTGCCTGTCAGCGCTATAGGAAAGCCTATGGCAGCGGCTGTGCCAATGGCATGCTGCAGCCTGACGTTGCAAAAGGATAGAAACGGAACGCTTAGCAGCCCTCCGCCAATCGCAACAAAACTGGAAATCAGCCCAATCAGGCTTCCCGCGCCGAACATGCCCAGCCTGCCAGGCAGGCTCCGGCTGGGCTTGGGGGAAATCCGCAGCAGCATCTGCGTCGCCGCATAAAAAATGAAGGTGACGAAAATAACGCTGAGAACCTTGCTTGAGAGCGCGTTCACCAGTGTCGCGCCTGTCAGCGTGCCCAGGATGATTCCCGGAGAAACATGTCTTACCACCTGCCAGTTCACCGCTCCGTGGGCGTGATGGGTGCGCAGGCTGGCAATCGAGGTGAAAACGATCGCGGCCATGGTAGTGCCCAGGGCAAGGTGGAGGATGCGGTCAGGTGGGAAATGCTGCGCGTTGAAGATGAAAGTCAGTACCGGCACCAGGATCAACCCGCCGCCAATACCCAGCAGTCCGGCAAAATACCCGACAACCGCACCCAACAGCAGATAAGCCGGCGCCCACTCCACCTCAGGTTCTATGATGATGGATGGCTGGCTTCAATTTCTGGAATGGCGGAAACAAGCGGATCGGTGCAGGTGCCAAATCTTGGCCAGGCTTGGCAAAACGCCTGGACAGGCCTCATAGAATACCCAGGATGAATTTCCATTCAGCGGGGTCCACCGGCGTGATGGATAGCCGGCTGCCTTTTTGCAGGATGCGCAGGCTGGCCAGCTCAGGGTAGGTGCGCAATTCCCTGATCCCCACCAGGCGTGTCTTCTTTTTTAATCGTACATCCACGTTGAACCAGCGGGGAGTCTCGTGTGTAGCCTTCGGGTCGAAATATTTATTGCCGGAATCGAACTGCGTAGCGTCGGGATAGGCCAGTTTGCTCACCTCGGCAATGCCCGCGATTCCCGGCTGGTCGCAGCTCGAATGATAGAAGAAAACCCCATCCCCGACGCGCATCTGGTCGCGCATGAAATTGCGTGCCTGATAATTGCGCACACCATACCAGGCGACGGTTTGCTGCGGCATGGCCGCGAGGTCATCGATGCTGACATCGGAAGGTTCCGACTTCATGAGCCAGTAACGCATATGAGGTTTTTAAGGGCCTATCGGATAGCTGCAAGGTGTGGATCGGGCATGAGCCATTGGTCTGGACAGGTCTACCGATGGAAGTATAACAGCTCGGGTTCCGTAGGCGAAAGGTGCGTTCGAAAGAGGTTTATGTGCCAGCAAACAGGCAATACGTCGAGGTCGGTCTAAGATTAAAATTTATGCCATATGACGAGGCGCCGATGAGATATCGGAAGGCTCCGATCCATACCAGCCATCGACCGAAGCGGCGCGAGTTTATCATTTCTTCTCTAACCATGGGATTGGCCATGAGTTTAAGCTTGCCTTCGACTCGGGCTGATAAAGTCATGCCGGTAGTGCAGGAAAATAAGGGGCGCGTGCCTAAGACGAGCGCGCGTGCCGATTTGCTTTCTCTATTTCTGTGCGGAGATGTGATGGCCGGCAGGGGCATCGATCAGATCCTTCCTCATCCCGGGAATCCCATTCTCTACGAGCGATACATGAAAAGCGCTTCCGGTTATGTGGCGCTTGCGGAAGATGCCAATGGAACGCTCCCAAAACCGGTGGAATATACTTATATCTGGGGCGAGGCTCTTGCGGAACTGGAAAGCAGGCAGCCGGACGTCCGTATTATCAACCTTGAAACGGCTGTTACGCGAAGTGACGAGGTGGAGGCAGGTAAGGCGGTCAACTATCGGATGCATCCGGACAACATTGGCAGCATAAGCGCGGCAAAAATCGATTGCTGCGCCTTGGCAAATAATCATGTTCTGGATTGGGGCTATGCTGGGTTGGCCGAGACGTTAGCGGCATTAAAAAAGGCCAATATCAAGACCGCGGGTGCGGGTTTGAATATTCGGGAGGCGCGAGCTCCTGTCATATTGCCGGTTTCAGGAAAGGGAAGAGTGCTCGTTTTCTCGTTCGGCTCCGAGACCAGCGGTATTCCCTGGAGCTGGGGTGCTTCGGAAAACAAGCCCGGAGTGAATCTCTTGCGCAATTTCTCCGCGAAAACCATTCGCGTAATTGCCGATGTCATTTCCCGGGAAAAGCGCGCGAATGATGTCGTAGTCATGTCGATCCATTGGGGCGGAAACTGGGGGTATGAGGTGCCTGCCCAACATAGGGAATTTGCCCACCGCCTGATCGACGAGGCGGGCGTGGATATTATTCATGGCCATTCTTCCCATCACGTGAAGGGAATCGAGGTTTACAGGCAGAAGCTCATACTTTATGGCTGCGGAGATTTTCTGAACGATTATGAAGGCATTTCCGGGCATGAGTCTTATCGAGGCGATCTGGCTTTGATGTACTTTGCTGGTATCGACCCGGCGACGAACATCCTTGCTGATTTGTGCATGGTACCCATGCAAATCAGGCGCTTCAGACTGAACCGCGCATCCGGAAACGATGCTCTGTGGCTGAAGGACATTTTGAACAGGGAAGGCAAGAAATTCGGGACTTGGGTCGAATCGGAGGCCGATAATATGCTGATGCTGCGATGAATCGGGCAAAACGGTGCAGGCTAGCGTTTTTCCCACTTCCTTATTTCACCGGGGACTATTCGAAATAATGGGTGGGACTCCGGCTTTATGATTTCGTAGTGCCGGCGATGAAGAATGGGTGCGCGTTTCTGCAATTTCTGTAGCAAATGAGCCCATTCGAATATTAGTTGTTCTTCCGTCTCTTCAATTTCCTCCGCGATGCTTGGATATAAGATCTTTGTTTTATCGAAACGATAATCTCGGTGCTTCGCCTCATCCGCGAGGCTGGCGAGAAATGCCCCAACTGCCTGGAGAGGCTGGGGATGCGAACGAAACCGGATGAGCTGGGGATGGAATCGATAGCCTGCGGTTGCTCCGGACAACACTTTTTGGGCAAGCAGCGCTTCTCTCCATGCGGCCGTAAGCCCCTTTGCATCCAGATACTGCGGATGTACCGTCCAGAGGCGCACGAGTCGGATTAAGGCTTTCCAGCCCCTGGCAGGTTAAGAAATTGACGCCGTGTCTTCGGCCCGTAGGTAAGAAAATGCGGTTCCGGATGCTCGAGATAAGCGAGCCGTTCCCCCGCAATGCGGTCGCGGCGCGCATATCGCCTGATTTCCTCAGGATTAATCGAATAGACCCTGGCAGCGTTCAATCCAAAGATCTTGGCGCGAAGCTGTGGGGTGATTTCGGGATAGCCATACTTCTCCCGCAATTCCGGGGAGATCTGGAAGGTGCGGAATGCCTGGATCTGGTCCTGGGGTGAGCCATACCATATCGAGTCCGTTCCCCAGAGCACGTTGTTCTCGCCGCAGTACTTCAGGAGCTTGCCCAGTGCATGGGCCGCGGCTTCAGGGTCGCGCATCAGGTAGCGCCAGGTGCTGCCTAATTCACCATAAACATTGCTGTTGGGGGCGACATCGTTTTCGATGAGGGACTGGATCAGGGTATCGATGCCATCGCCCGCGCCCTTGCCTTCGAAAGCGCGCTCCGGAACCCCGGTGACGAAGCCGGAGTGGTAGACAAGGAAGGAAACGTCGGGGAAGCGTTTGGCGACTACGCCGATGTCGCGGCATTGGCTATGCTCATAGGACTGCCTGCCAAAGGGCAGACCCTTGTGCACGCAGATGACGTTGACGCCGAGCTTGCGCGCTTTTTCAATGAATCGGGTGCCGATATCGTCCGACAGGAAGTAGCCTTTTCCTCCGGGCCCAAATTGCGTATAGGTTTTCCACGCGGAAACACCCCAGCGTCCTTTCAGTTCATCCATCGAGTCCAGGTCACCCGCCTGGTTGGGGTTGACCCGGCCATGCAGCAGCAGGCGGTGCATTCCTTCCATGCGCTCGACTATCCTGCGCACCGCATCGGCGGTCTGGATGGTGAGCGGTTCCGCGTCCGGCTTGGAAGGGACGAAGGAGAGCACCATCATATCCGTATCGGAATCGAGGAAGACATCCTTGATGAATTCTTCCGGGCCCAGGCAGCGCAAGTAGCTGTGCACGCCCGGTTCGGCCGCGAGAGCGCAGCCTGTTTTGGGCATCTGGCTCAGCGGCTTGCTTCCGGCTGGCAATTTTTTCAGCCACGCTCCATTGGGGTCCACGAAATGCCCTTGCACGTCGAAGATGAATTCACCCTTGCCACCTCCCAGGGAGGTCTCGGCCAGCGAAGGCTCGAGCGCGGCGCCGGTGGGCAGATCGAAAAAACCGCCAGGTCTGCCAGCTGCGGCATTTGCGGCATTGAATGCAAGCAGCGTCGACGCAGCGCCGCAGGCGGAAACAAGAAAGTGTCTTCGAGACATGGCAAGACGTTTCGCGTTGACTGTCGCTGCTTCGTGGGCAAGTTTATTTGCCGCTTTATTCGTCGGGGACAATGGGACCGGTTCGAACTCGCCATTTGAAGTCGCATCGAGCTTGATGGGGAGGCGCGTGCCTTCGGGATCGATGCGAGGGCGGGAAGGTTTCATAAGCAGTCCTCCTCAAAAGCGGCTGGCAGCTTGCGGTTCGAGTGGAATATCGATCGTCCCCACTGGCCGATATAGAGCTTGTGGTAGGCAGATATGGGCAAATCCGGCTCAATTTCAACAAAAAGAGCGGCATCGCCGCTCTTTTTGCACTACGAAAATAAAGTCCCCGCAAATGCCGTCAGGTCATTATCTTGAACCTCTAGGTCCAAGTTGGTCACTGGCCGGATGCATCAGGCGCTTCCGTATAGGATTCGCACAACAGCATCGCTATGGTTCGTAACCGGTTCTTAAAAAGTTGGTTCAAAGAATATAGACCTTAACAAACACCGCAGGGAACAACCTTGATCCGCTTTCCGGTTCTTGTCCTGACAACTTTACCTTGATGCCGGGTACCTCTGGTTTTCAGGATCGAAACCGGAGTTTCCCCCGCATGGACATTCCCGGCCAGCTATAACAGTTTATCCTGTTCCGGCATTACCGCATCCAGCGCTGCCTGCATGCGATCGATTCTACGCTTAAATTCCTCTGTGTCAAAGTCCCCCCTGTTTCTCGCGACGAGCATCTCATGGGTGACGTTGAGGGCCGCCATGATGGCGATGCGTTCCGCGCCCACCACTTTGCCGCTATCCCTGATTTCACGCATTTTTTTATCGAGATAGGTCACCGCCTGCAGCAATTCTTCCTGCTCGTCGTCAGGACAGGTGACGCAGAATTCGCGGCCCATGATAGCCACATCTATGACCTTACCTGGTTTCATCGTCGCCTTCAGGAATATGTGACAGCAGCGCTTCCAACCGGCCAGCCGCCGCGCTTATCTTCTGGTTGAGCTGCCTGTTCTCGCTGGTCGCGCCTGCGAGAGCCTGGCGCAATTGCATGTTTTCAGCACGTAATTGCTTGCACAGTTGTACGAAGTAGTTGATTTTTTCTTCGAGGGATGTTAGTTCCGGTTCCATCTGGATGCTGTGCTTGGGATATTTATCGGTCCACTATAGTTCTCAAGTCCTCGCGGCGTCAACTGGTCACGTCCATTTTCAAATGCCGCCTTTGCCCATTTTCCCACGTCTCCCGCGCAGCCGCTTGGATATCGAGGCTCGGGCGCCGGAGGGCGCCGTTTCTGGTAGAATTCCGCCACGTTTCAGGTGCTTTGATCGCTTTGAGCGATCGAGTTAAACGGGAACCAGGTAAAGGCAATCCTGAATTAGTCGTTCGCCTGCGATTTGACGCAGAATCACGCGGCTCGCGAAGACTTGTTGAGAGATTTTCTGGATGCCTGGGCTGCCCCCGCAACGGTAAGCAAGTGTAGGCGTGCCAAGCAGCCACTGTGAATTTTCATGGGAAGGCGGTACGCAAGTCTTGCGAGCCCGGATACCGGCCTCGAACGCATACGGAAATATCGCGTGGGGCGGTATCCTGACCGATCTCTTCGTTCAAGAAATCTCTCCACGGTATTTCCTTGTCTGCAATGGCGGACGGTGGGTCCGCTCAACAAGAAAATTCCATGGGTCCGTGCAAAAAAATAATCTGGATGGTTTTGACCATCCCTGGCTGCTCACTGCCTGTCTGTCTACTTGCGGCTGAATCGGAAGAAAAATTCGGGAAGCCGCTGGAGGAGGTGGTGGTAACGGCAACACGATTCACCCAGCGTGTGGAGCAATTGCCCATAGGGGTCTCCATTATCAGCGCGGAGCAGATAAAGAATAGTTCTGTATCCACCCTGCCGGAATTGCTGCAGCAATTGGCCGGAATTCATACCCGCAACCTGGACGGAAGTCCTGACCCGCAAATCGATATGCGGGGATTTGGCATTACGGGCAACGAAAACACCCTGGTGCTGCTCGATGGCCAGAGGATGAACGAAAAGGAACTGGTAGGCATACGCTGGTCCACTATTCCGCTGGATTCCATAGAACGCATCGAGGTGCTGCGCAATACCGGGGCGGTTACCTATGGGGGTGGTGCGACCGGCGGGGTGATCAATATCGTGACACGGGCAGCTCCGAAGCAGCGTATTTCGGGGAGCGGGGGAATCTCCATTGGAAGCTATAGCGCGACTGAATTCAATGGCGCACTCAATGCGGCAGGAAAAAACCTTGCGCTGGCACTGACCGCCAATGCCCTGGAAACGGACAATTATCGCGTCAATAATGTTTTGCATCAAAAAAATCTTCAGGGCGACCTGCGCTATACGTTCGGGCCAAATGGCAGGACTCTGGTAAAGTTTGGCCTGGACGATCAAAAACTGGGATTGCCGGGCACGCGTACCGAAGCGCAACTGGAAACTGACCGAAGGGGAACCTCAAGACCGCGGGATTTCAGCACTCGCCAGGGAGCCTACGTCACCATGAGGGCGGAGCATACTGTTGGCATGGGTGATCTCGCCGCGGACCTGTCTTATCGAAACATTCACCGCACGGCGTTGTTCGATGACTACGCTATCGACTTTTTCAATTCCAAAACATTTATCAACACCCGTTCGGATGTATGGCTGTTCAATCCGCGTTTCAAAATGCCTTTTCAGGGCATGGGGCTGAATCATGAACTGGTGCTGGGGGCCAACCTGGAGTGGTGGGATTATCATTCCAGGCGTTTCACCGGAGCGGAGACGGTACCGGGCGCCCTGTCGGCAAACATTCAGCAAACCGATGTGGTTGCGACCCAGCAGAACCGGGCCGTTTACCTGCAGCATATCGCGACTTTCCCGACGGATACGGTGCTGACGCTGGGCGGGCGCGCACAATGGGTACACAATAATGTCAACGATCGTTTCAACCCCGCGGCTTATGCCAGGGGGCGGCAGGACCGGCTGGTCTACGCCTACGATGTGGGGCTGCGCCAGCCCTTCAAGACGGTTTTCTCGTTTTATGGAAAATTTGGACGAAGCTTCCGTATCGCAACGGTGGACGAAACCTATAATCAGTTTGGCGGCCCCTCGTTCGATTCGGCTGTCAAGCTGCTGGAACCGCAAACTGCGCATGCCGCTGAAATCGGCCTGGAATATCAGGAAGGACCCGTTCGGACGCGCGCGTCGCTGTACAGGATCAATCTCAATAATGAGATCAGCTTCATCAATATCGATCCTTTCCTGTTTTTTTCCAATATAAACCTGCCTCCCACGCGGCGACAGGGGGTCGAGCTGGAAGGTTCCTGGGCCGTCACAAGAGCGATAGATATATTTGGCAATTATACTTATAACGATGCGCGTTTTCGCGAAGGCACTTTCGGCGGGGTCAACGTTGCGGGAAACATCATTCCGCTGGTGCCTCGCCATAAGGTTTCGGCCGGCGGCACGGTGCGGTTTACCGATAACACCCGTTTTGCAACAGCCATGAACTATATAGGCGAACAGGTATTCGATAATGACCAGGCTAATACCGCGTCGCGGCGGATGCCGAATTATGTGACGGTCGACCTGAAGCTCACACACCAGATGAACAGGCTCCTGATCAGCATGGCCGTCAACAATTTATTCGACGAGAAATATTTTTCATACGGTATCCGCAATGCATCGGGCACGAGCTTCAATGCGCTTCCGGCGCGTGAGCGCAATATCTGGATTACCTTGAAATATCAATTTGATTAGATCGTCATTCGGTGTTGTCTGCCTGGTCATTTTTTGTTCCGTCGAGAAGTGACATAATGCCGTTTCTACGGATCACTCCTGCTTTTCTTTCGTATTCCTGCTGAAGCATGCTGATGCAACCTGCGGAAACCATGAGCGGCTCCCGGTTTTATTCCTGTTTGAAGGAATACATCAGGCCCTATTGGCACGTGCTCGCGCTTGCCGCAATAAGCATGGTTGCAACCGCCGCTTCAGCGCCCATGCTGGCCGCGCTGGCAGTACCGGCGCTGGATGGCGTACTCGCAGGACAGGATGTCGAAACGATGCAACTGGTATTGCTGGCAATAATGGTGTTGTCTGCCGCTCGCGGCATGTCGGGTTTTATCGCGGCTTATTCGACGGCCTGGCTGGCAAATAAACTGATGCAGGATTTGCGTGGCGAGATATTCGATAAGCTGCTGACGCTTCGGGCAAGCTACTATGCATTTCGCGGCGGCGGCAATCCGGTTTCGAAAGTGGTAACGGATATCGATCAGCTCGTCAGTTCCTTCACGAATGTGGCGACGGTCATGGTAAGGGACAGCTTCATTGTCGTAAGCCTGCTCGCATGGATGGTCTATCTCAATTGGAAACTTTCGCTGCTGGCTGTATTGATGGTCTCGGTTATCGTGTTGATCGGGCAATTGATCAGTGATCGCCTGAAAAGGGCGGCCACGGAGGCATACGAAGCGGCGGATCATGTTACCGGTATCCTGAAGGAATCCATCGAGAATTACGCGGCGGTAAAACTATATGCCGGCGAGCAGTATCAGGCTGCCCGGATGCGGGAGGAGGCAGACAAGGTGCACGATTCCCTCATGAGGCGAGCGGCTGCCGAGGCCCTGGCGATTTCTTTTGCGCAGGTTGCAGCCGGTATCGCGGCAGTCATCGTTTTTTATATTGCAACCCGCCAGGTGTTTGCCGGGGAAACGACGGCGGGAGGCTTCGCTTCTTTTGCTCTCGCCATATTGATGCTGATTCCGGCGGCGCGGCGCATTGCCGGGCTGGATGAATTTCTGCGTTCCGGCCTGGCGGCTGCTACCCGCATCTTTTCGCTGCTGGATGAGAAAGCTGAACCGGATAGCGGAACGATTCGCATGGAGCGCGCCAGAGGACAGCTCAAGTTCGAGCATCTCACCTTTCGGCCGCCTTCGGTTCCGAAGGAACCCGATTCTCAGCCTTCCCATGGATCGAGCTGGCGCCACATCCCTGAACCAGGCGGCCCGCTGGAGGACATCCAACTGACAATTCAGCCCGGCGAGCAGGTTGCTTTGATAGGGCTTTCGGCAAGCAGCAAATCAACGCTTGCAGAACTGATCCTCCGCTTCATCGACCCGACTTCGGGAAGGATCCTGCTCGATGATCATGATATTGCGCATCTCACGCTAGCCAGCTTGCGCGGCAATATCGCGCTGGTATCCGAGAAAACGACGATATTCAGTGATACGGTTGCTGCCAACATTGCCTATGGCGAGATGGGCCGCGCAACCGAAGGAAGGGTTATGGCGGCAGCCCAGGCAGCGCATACCATGGAATTCATCAGGCATATGCCCCTGGGATTGCAGACTGTCGTGGGAGAGCGGGGAATACAGCTATCCGCGAGCCAGAAGTTGCGGGTATCCATCGCCAGAGCCCTGCTGAAAGATGCGCCTATCCTCATTTTCGATGAGGCGGCCGAGCCGTCGGCGGACCAGGAGTCGCTGCACCATGTTCTGGCGGCGTTGAGAACCGTAATGCACGGACGCACGACGCTTGTCATCGCCCGCTGCCTATCCACGGTGGAAAAAGCGGATCGTGTGGTGATGCTGCACCAGGGCCGTATCACCGAGGTGGTTCGCAGGGAATTACTCGCGACAAAAGAGGCTTATACCCGGCTGGAAAGCTACCTGGGCTAAAACCGGTTGTCTGGCGTGAATCGGGGGAAACTGGTCGTGGGAGGACCTGCCCTGTCAATCCGGATTCCGGTCGATGGCGCGTGCCTGATCGTCAGGCTCCTGGCGCGCGTATTCAGGCACCCATCTGGTCAGTTCCTGTTTGACATCATCGTCATTCAATATCGGATGTGCTTGCAGCCAGATCAGTAAACTGGATAGCCATTGCCCATCCGCCGGACGTGCCCGGGCTATGCGCAATTTGGGGTGGGGCGTCGGCAAACTGTTTTCGTCATCCGCCAGCAATTCCTCATGGAGCTTTTCTCCCGGGCGCAATCCGTTATATACGATCTTGATATCTTCTTCGCCAAGCCCGGATAGACGGATCATGTCTCTTGCGAGATCGGCAATCTTGACGGGCGCTCCCATATCCAGTACGAAAATTTCTCCACTCTCTCCTTTTTTTTTCATCAGCGCGGCCTGCAATACCAGTTGAGTAGCTTCGGGGATGGACATGAAATAGCGCGTAATCTCCGAATGCGTGACGGTGACTGGCCCGCCCCTTGCAATCTGCTCGCGGAATTTGGGAATGACGCTGCCCGCGCTGCCCAGTACATTGCCGAAACGCACCATGACAAAAGAGGTGCCTGGCACGGCTTTCTGTTCATTGTTTTCGGAACGGCAAGTCGACTGCTGCAATGCCTGGCATACCATTTCCGCAAGCCGCTTGCTGGCGCCCATGACATTGGTAGGATTGACCGCCTTATCGGTGGAGATCAGAACGAACTTTTCCACACCATGCCGGATTGCGGCTTCGCCTGCGACATAGGTTCCGAGAACGTTATTCAGGATGGCTTGCCAGGCGTTTTCCTGCTCCATGAGAGGCACATGTTTGTACGCAGCCGCATGAAAAACGACCTTTGGCCGAAACCGGGAGAATACCTGCGCGACTCGCGCCCGATCCTTGATGTCGCCAATGGTATATATCGCCGGGACATCCGGGAAATCCGCTAGAAATTCCTGTTCCATTTTATAGAGCGCGAATTCATTCAGCTCGAATAGCACCAGTTGCCGAGGCTTGAATGGCGCAATCTGCCGGCAGAGTTCCGATCCTATCGAACCGCCAGCGCCCGTAACCAGAACCGTCGAGTCCGTCAGCAGATCGTGCAGGCCTTCGTTATCCAGCACCACGGGGTCGCGTCCCAGCAAATCGTCCGGTTCGACAGTCCGGATTTGCGAGACCGTGATTTTTCCGCTGATCAGATCCTCATAAGAGGGAACAATCAGCGCCTTTATCCCGGCGGTCGAACAGAGCTCCAGCGCGCGGCGGCGATCTCGATGAAGACGGTCGGGGCGGCGGCGATCCACTTCCGGACGGTGGGCATGGCGGCGATCCGGACTGGAAGGTGCCATGGCGATGATGGCGTGAGCTACGCCAAATCTTTTCGCGATGGCAGGCAGCTCATCGATTTTCCCCAATACCCGGAAACCATGCAGAAGAAGCCCCAGCTTGTGCGGATCGTCATCCAGCAGTCCCATTACCCTCCACTGCACGCTTCGGGCAAGCTCCTTCACCAGGCCGACCGCCATGTCTCCCGCGCCGAGGACCAGTACGAGCTTGCTTTCTTCTTTTTTGCGCCCATACAGCTTGTGTTCCTTCCATAAGCGATACGCGAGCCGATCGCCACCCATGATGAACAGGAGCAGAATGGGGGCCAGCAGCAATACGGTGCGCGGAACGCCTATCAGTACCTGCATCATATACAGCACCAGCGGCGCCAGCCCGGCGGATATCATTATCGCCAGCACGATACGCCGCAGGTCGGGCAGGCTCGCATAATGCCAAAGCCCGTGATAAAGCCGGAATCCGAGAAACGTCATTGCATGCACGGGCACGACCCAAGGCAGAATTTCTTTCAGGGAAGAGAGATACAAAGGAGGTATCTCAAAATTGAAACGGAACGAATAGGCGAGCCACCATGCGATGGCCGCCGCGAATAAATCGTGGACAAATGCAATGATCGTCCGTATGTTGGGAATTCGGGCAATCATGCTATAAGCTGTCCCAGCGCCGGGCCCAAAGGCGGTCGAACATGCCCATCATGACGAGATAGATTCCTGTCCATGCAACTCCCACTCCAAGCTGAATGACAACATCATGTCCTGCGGCCCATATCGCGCTGGCGGCTGCCGCCAGCATCAGGATATAGGCGAGCAAAGCGGTATTACGATGCCCAAGACCGCTTTGTACCATACGCTGATAGTAGTGTTCGCGATGAGCTTGCCAGAATTTATCGCCATGCAGAGCGCGTTTCGCAAGGGTAACCGAGGCATCGGCGATAAACGGAAAGAATACGAGCGCCGGCAGCCATAGAGGCCAGAGGCCGTCGGTCCAGCCGATGACGCCCAATGCGGCGGCCAGGAATCCCAGGGGAATCGCGCCGGCATCCCCCATGAAAATACGCGCAGGATGAAAGTTGAATAACAGAAAAGCAGCGGCTGCGGCAGCGATACTGAAATTCATCATCGCAAACGGCTCATTTCCTGCCAGCCAGGCGGCACAGCCATAAGCTCCAAATCCAATGAGCGTCATGCCGCCAGCCAGGCCATCGGAACCGTCCATGAAATTATACAGATTGAGCATCCACGTAATCGCCACCGCGGCAATCGATGCCATCAGCCAGCCATGCTCCCCCGCCAATAATTCTGCGGAGAAGCAGGTTGCCGCAATAATATGCGCCAGCAGCCGTACCCAGATTGGGAGGCTGAGGACATCGTCGGCGAAAGATACCAGTACCAGAAGAATGACGCCCATCCATATGGATAGGGGAAGCAAGGGAGGGAGAAATGCCCAGGAAGCGAGTATTCCCGATATCAGGCCCACTCCGCCCGTGCGGGGAATGGCCTGGACATGAAGAGAGCGGGCATTGGGATGATCCAGTATCCGCAACGCCGTTCCCTTGATCAGCCAGCGGATCAAGCCCAGGGTTAGGGTAAATGCGACCAATGGCGCCATGGACATTGTGGCAAGTGAAAAAGAAAGGCCGGTCATCATGATTCCGGTTGCTCAGGGATTTCTTAAACCTGAATCCGGCAGTTGGAAAGGGTAAGGTGTGCGGTTTTTGGGATGCAAGGCAAGACGCATAATGTTCAGGCTACCGGTGGCGTGGGACGGAACTACAGGATACCGGCGAGCATGCTTTCTCGATGCATCTTTTCGATGCATAAGCGACGATGATGCCCGGTCTATCCTCAGGATCAAGGGAAGCTTGAACCGGCTTCCTTCCTGTTTCTCAAATTCGAATCTGGTATCGTTCTGGTGGTCGAAAGGGATACTTGATTCCATGGCGGACAGGTCGCTCGATTCCGGATAAAAATTGTATTTCATAAGCAGGACTCGATGTGAAGAAAAGCTCACCACTTTCGCTTAACACCCAGATTCTCGTGGGCGCGCTGGCCGGCATCCTGCTGGGGCTGTGGATTTCCTCGTCCGGGAGCGAATCAGCCATCACCCAAGCCGGGCTTTATGCCGCGGGATTGATCGGCGCCTTATTCATCGATTTGCTGAAAATGGTCATGATCCCGCTGGTGTTTACCTCGATTGCTGTAGGCGTGGCAAATCTGCGCGCCCACAGGCAGATGCACAAGGTGTGGAAGGCAACGCTGGGCTTCTTCCTGTTTTCAATGATGATCGCCATCATGCTCGGCCTTGCAGCCGCCAATATTTTCCGGCCGGGCGATGGACTGCAGCTCGCGATGTTTCAGGATGCCATTCAGGAATTTCAGGCAAGACAGCTGCCTTTGTCCGAGTTCTTTTCCCGGTTTTTGGGCTCGCTGTTTCAGAATCCAGTAGCCGCGCTGGCACAGGGGAATGTTCTGGCAGTGGTGGTCTTCGCTCTGTTACTCGGTATTGCGCTGGTGGTGGGTGGCGAGCGCTACAACAATATCCTCGTTCTGCTGCAGGAACTTCTGGAGCTGGTGCTGATGCTGGTGGGCTGGATAATGCGGCTTGCCCCGCTGGGTATCATGGCCTTGCTACTGAAGCTGGTCGCTACCCAGGATATATCCTTGTTGGGAACGCTGGCAGAATTTGTCGTGCTGGTGGTGGGGACGACGTTGCTTCATGGCATGGTGGTATTGCCGTTGATCCTTTATCTCATCACCCGCATGGCGCCGCTCAGATTCTGGCGTGGAGCGCGGGAAGCATTGATCACCGCTTTTGCCACGAGCTCCAGCTCAGCTACCTTGCCGGTAACCTTGCGCTGCGTGGAGCAGCATCTGCATGTCAAGCGCGATATCGCCGGCTTCGTCGTTCCGCTCGGGGCTACTCTCAACATGGATGGCACTGCGCTCTATGAGGCGGCTGCAGCATTATTCATCGCGAACCTGGCAGGTGTCGAGCTTAATCTGGCGCAACAGATGATCGTGTTCGTTACCGCTATGATTGCCGCCATGGGGGCCCCGGGCATTCCCAGCGCGGGCATGGTGACCATGGTGATGGTGTTGCAATCGGTGGGCCTTCCGGCTGAAGCGATAGCCGTCCTGATGCCGGTCGATCGGTTCCTGGACACATTCCGCACCGCCGTCAATGTCGAAGGAGATATGGTTGGCAGCCTGGTGGTGCAGAAATGGGCAAAGAGCGACGAGGATTGAAGGCGCGCAAATCCTGCTGTGCCTTCCTGTAGCCAACTTGTTTTACTTTCCTTGTAATTTCCCTCCCTTGCGCCTAAAAAATCCAATCGGCGGGCGCGAAACAAGTGTCCAGCGCTTTCTTCGCAAGCTCTCAATCAGCTTGATCCCGACGCCAGGCGGGGGCATCGGGTGCGGCAATATGCCGCATTCCCAAGCCGGCCTTGCATCCCTACAATTAATCCGGTGGACAGATAAATATGGATTTTCCGGTAAAGGCCGCTACCGGGAGAGCCGGAATGCTTGCGGCACCGAAAGACTGTGCTTTTTCCGCGCCGTTATCGGTTTTTCTTTCCGATAGTATCTTCTTTTGAAGGAGGCGAGCAACTTGCGCGCTAATGGATCGTCATGAAAATCCCCAAGAGAATCGAACCGCTCGTTGAAGAAGGCTTGGTGGATGAGGTCATCTGTCAACTGATGAGCGGGAAGGAAGCGATGGTATACGTGGTTCGATGTGGCGTGGACATACGTTGCGCGAAAGTCTACAAGGAGATCGACAGGCGCAGCTTTCGCCACAGCATCGCCTACATGGAGGGCCGCAGGATCAAGAACAGCCGCCATGCCCGCGCCCTGGACAAGGGTACGCGTTATGGGCGCAAAGTACGGCACGATGCATGGCAAAGTGTGGAAGTGGACTCCCTGCATCGGCTTTTGGCCGCAGGTGTCCGTGTACCGCAGCCACACAGCTTTTTCGAAGGCGTGCTGCTCATGGAGCTGGTAGCGGATTCTGACGGGAATGCCGCACCACGCCTGAACGACGTAGTGCTGACGGCCGGACAATCGCACAAGTATCACCAGGATCTGCTCAGGCAGGTGATACGCATGCTTTGCGCGGGCATCGTTCATGGCGATTTGTCCAGATACAATGTGCTGGCCGGCAAGGAGGGGCCCGTCATCATCGATCTGCCCCAGGCGGTCGATGCTGCAGGCAACAGCAATGCCCACCGCCTGCTGCTCAGGGACGTGGATAACCTGACCGCTTATTTTGGTTGCTTCGCGCCAGAATTGCTCGAGACCGACTACGGAAACGAAATATGGTCTCTCTATCGGAGGGGCAATCTGCATCCTGACGTGAATTTGAGCGGAAACGCACAGCGAAATCCTTTTGATATGCCCAATGTCGCTCGAGCCGCGAAGAATGTGCTGAGGAGAGAACGTCCGCGGCAGCCTTACAGGCAGGCAATGAGGGGATAACAGGACAAAAGTCCTGGTTCCGAGCCTGCGACAATTTGTCGCATTTCCCTGAATCCGGAAATGGATTATTCTCTGTCCATTTTCTGGAGGGGGAGGCATGATCCGAATTATCGCCATTTTAATGTTGAGTGCGACAGCCGCGCTTGCAAGCCACCCTGACCCCGAGAGCCAGGATGCCGCCAAGCCTCGGCCCCCAAAAACAACACTGGCGGTTGGCGCCACGCTGGATCAGCAGGGACGGCTATGGGTGGCGAAAGTGGAAGATCAGCGCCTGCTGGTTTCCTGGTCGGACGATGGGGGAGAGAATTTTTCCAGCCCGGTCATGGTTACGTCTGAACCTGAAAATATCCCGGCGGATGGGGAAAATCGGCCGAAGATTGCCGTGGCGCGCGATGGCGCTATCCTTTTGACCTGGATACAGTCGCTCCCGCAGAAATATGCCGGAAATGTCCGCTTTGCGCGTTCCATCGATTCCGGACGGACCTTTTCCCCGCCCATTACCTTGAATGATGACGGCCGGGTGACCAGCCATCGTTTCGACACGCTGGCGATCAATGGCACAGGCGGTGCGGTTGTGGCGTGGCTGGATGCCCGCGACCGGGATGCCGCAAAGGAAAAAGGCGAAGCGTTTTCTGGCGTATCGATCTACACCGCCAGGTCCGGCGACAATGGCGCAAGTTTCGGCGCTAACCGGAGATTCCAGCAGCATACGTGCGAATGCTGCCGTATCGCCACGGCGTGGACCGGCGAGGGTCCGATAGTTTTCTGGCGAAATATTTTCGATACCAATACGCGCGACTTCGCGATTGCATACCTGGACAAAGGGTGGGTGCGCCGCGCCACTCGCGACGAATGGAAAATCGATGCCTGTCCCCATAACGGGGGCAGCATCGCAGTCGATGGGCGGGGCCAGTTGCACCTCGCCTGGTTTACAAATGGAACGGTTCGCCAGGGATTGTTCTACAGAAGAATGGAAGGCAACTGGCAATCGGAACCGCTTGCTATCGGCAATGCCGCGGCGCAGGCAAACCATGCCTGGGTTGCCGCTGATGGCAGGACGGTTCTCCTGACCTGGCGCGAGTTCGACGGTACCGCCTACTCCGCACAAATGATGTACTCCAATGATTCGGGAGAATCCTGGAGCGAACCCCAGCGTTTGATGGAATCTGCCGGGGCGACCGACTATCCAGTTCCGTTGATCGACCGCGATAAGGTCTTGGTGGTGTGGAATACCGCAACCGAAGGCCTGCGGGTCTTGCGGTTCGACCGGTTGACCGGGAGATGATTTCAGGAGCAGGGATAAAACGGTTTTCCGGTAAAAAGAATGACATGGTATGTTAAAAGCATACTATGGCCTGTTGATACTTGTTTCTCACCCATGACGGCGATGGATTTCAGTCGGAACAAGGTACGAGCCGCGCAGCAGAGCAAGGTCTGCAAGCGGCGAGTAACGATGGGTTGGGTGAAATTCCGTCCCGTCCTCCCGGGTTGCGCACGAAAAAACGTGGGTGCGGTGTTGCAAAGCTGGGCCATAGGCCGGCTATGCCCTGCGCTTCGCGCCTTGCCCTCATG
>ERZ778019.2456-NODE-2456-length-17742-cov-12.403234_pt1 | contig 17742 bp, 10 predicted proteins | sample MGYA00375749_ERZ778019 | MGnify/ENA primary metagenome ERZ778019 (study PRJEB29350, sample SAMN05389821) | bioreactor metagenome | isolation source: Ammonium sulfate bioreactor | place: South Africa: University of Cape Town | collected 2014-03-17 ... | reverse complement strand
TTTAAAAAATGACGTTCTTACACTTCTATGTATTCTGCTTGCATATTTTTATGACTAAGTAGTATTTAAAAGGAAAAACCAGTTTAAAAAAATTGACAAACAAATGACTTCATCTGTGAAATATTTCGAAGATCTACCTGATGAAATAATACTTTCCGTTTGTCGTTACTTAAGTCAAGTGAATATTCTCGATAGTTTTCTTAATTTAAACATTCGTTTAAATCGAACGATAAGTTCCTATCGTGAACAAATCTATTTATCTCATTTAACTAAACATGAATTCAATCGTATTCTTCATTATTATTTACCATTCTTATCATTAAATGTTCATTATTTATATATTAATACTTGTTCAATGATAAATGTCGGTAAATTCTTTGAAAATTCATTCAGTAAAATTGATCTTCAATTTCCATTGCTCAAAGAACTTGTTCTCTATCAAATTGATATTGAAACATTAGAAAATCTTTCATGGCGTTTCAATACAATGAAAAATTTATATCGATTAGATATCGATATTTCAAATGAATGTTTATCATCTCAACCGTCACAATTCGATGAATTTCTTTGTGGAAAATTATTTTCCTCGGCGAATTCGTTCGAAATTTTACGATTGAATTTTACAAAATATTACTTCAACGTCGAAACAATCAAACAAAAATGCACCAATCTTCGTCAATTAACAATTTCAATTCTACGAATAAAAGATTTATTTCTTCTATTCGATTGTTTGCCAAATCTCGAACGATTCGATTTGACTCTTGCGTGTTCATCAGCCAACAACACAAACATAAATCCACAGACATTTCCATTCGAACATCTCTGGTGGAAAGTGCCGCGTTTAACTCAATTTTCATTGACAATTACCGATCGTTCATTAGCAAAACATGATAACATTCCAACTAATGAATTCATATTGAACTTAATTCAAAATCTTTATTCGTTAGAATATTTTCGATTTATTTTTCATATTCAATTTCATTCGTCACTTCAATTGACAACAAATCGAGATGTTTATGTAAATACGTATTTGCCATTTCTCGATGGAACTTTATGGGAACGAGCTTTGCAGAGAAGTGATCAACGAAATATTCAATTTGAAATGTATGTTGAACTCGATGGAGTTCTAACGAATTATTTCAAAGAAACAACGCATTCAAATCAAAATTTTGTAAATAAATATGAAGGTGAGATGTTTAAACAAAAACGAAGACGAATGAAATCGAATGATTTGATTGATTTAGATATTGATTTTCAAGCTCATTTGAAAAATACATTTTCCAGTAGTTATTGGTTGCAGAAGAATATTTCATTTGACTGTTTGATATCAACATCGAAACATGTCTCGATTTCAACTTGTCCAATCACACTTTCCGATCGAACGACAATCGATGATATAATCAATGAAGAAATTTTGAAAAAATCCAATAATTCTCATCAAAATATTGAAAATCTACTGATTCTTTCGAATTCTGAATATCAATCCTCGAATATCTGTCTAACAGATCTGTTTCATCGATATCGAAAATTAATTCATTTAAATATTAATTCTCGTATTCTACTACCACCAATTCAAACAATCTGTTCGACTCGTTTACGTTCGCTGGTTCTTCATAATTGTCAACTCGAATATTGTTCGCAATTGCTGCCGTTCTTACCACAGGTTATTTCGCTAACAGTCAACAATTTCGAAGATAATCGCATGGTTATTTCGAGTGATTCGTTTAATTCAATTACTCGTCTCAAATTAGTTTGTAACATGTTCAATATCCAGAATTTGCCTAACCTAGAGAAGAATTTTCTTCGTCTCAAAGAATTCTACTTAACTATCGAGAATTTTCGAAATAGTCCTTTGAAAATTGAAAATCTTGCATTTGAATTTCGGCAACTTCAGTATGCTGAAGTATATTTACCGTATGACAAACATAGTCATATTGATATCGAGTTGGATACACAAACTATTTATCGTCGAAAATCGTCGAATAATCGTTATTTAATCTTACAAAAATGGGTGTAAACAATTGAACAGTCGATTTATTTTTGTAACTAAGAAAAGAAACGTTTTTTAGTTTTTTGTTCGATTTGCTTTTTAATGGATTTATTTGAAGATAAATTTTGTTCGACAACGCAGGAGTGTGATCGATGATAGCGAGTCAATTGAATTTCTTGACGCCAATCATCGAATGTTTCTGTAATTTGTCGTTGAAGGAAATGTTGACTTCGTTCGATGATTGTTCGAGACAAATTTATCATTGATAATCGTTCATTGATTTGAGTTTGAAGTGTTTTTACAATGGATTTGATTTCTTCACGAAAGAGTTCATCGATTTCATTCGAAGATTTATTGTCGAGACGTTCGAGGAATTGTTCTCGATAAATCGGAGTGAATAGATCAATTAGATAACGACGAATAAAATTGAATAAATGATCGTCATACGAACGTTCGAGTAAACTTTCGAAAAAACTAATCGTTGGTGTATTTTGTAGAGCATCGAAAAATTGAATTGCTGTATTCAACCATTTGGTGAAACTCGTTGGACTAATTCGAGCTATTGAACGCATAATTTTTGCGCAAAGCTCTTCAGTACAAACACGTGTTGATAACGGATCTTTTCGGTCGAACAATGGACGAATATGTATGGAGTCTAAGGATAATTTTAGATTGCATGTTGATATTTTTGATTGATGATATTCTTTGAGAATTTTATTCGAATAATCTGTATGAACGAATGATATTTGATTTAATACGAGATGTAGAACACATGTTTGACTTCGATTACCAATGAGACGTTTGAGAGAATCATTACAAACGGATAAATTATCCAAAAATTTTCCAGGAATTTCATTGATAATATTCAAAATAACAATATGAGATATACTCATACAGAAAAATATCATACTACGATCGAATTCATCATCAGTTCGATCGAAACCTTCAACATCAAGTACTAATATATAATCATAATTATCAACATTTGATTTTACAAGAGTGCCATATAACCCTCGTGTAAGGCGTGTTGTTGTTGTTGTTGTTGTTTCGTATCGAATTCCGAACATATCCTGCAAAAGTCTACTTTTGCCAGTTTGTTTCGGACCAAGAATACTTAGAACGAATATTTTCTTTTCTTGATTTTCGCTTAAATTCATGAAAATTTTCGTTAAAAATTCTTGTTGTAAATAGAAATGATCGCCATCGATTATTTCAAATGCAAAACCAGCTCGTATAAAATCGACATATGCATTTATTAAACTTGTTTGTAAATAAGGCGATGAACATCGTTCAAAACAAATCATCACATTTCGCCAGAAAATATCAATTGAAAGGTAACCTTTCGATTTCGACACTAAATAATCAAGTACGACGAGACGACGAGTCGTTGGCAATTGTAAAATCTCTAAAAATACTTCGAAACCTAAACCTAACGACGGCAATTGTTCATTCGTATTGAATGACGATGGTGATGGACCTCTTGAATTATCTTTCGCTTCGATGAACGCTTGTTTTCGTTGTTGTTGTCGTTGACAGCATATATTCGAAAATTGAACATAGAATGGAAAATCAATTTCATTTTCATTTGCTTTTTTGTCAAGAGAAAGTTTGTTGAAACAATTGTTAACTAGTGAATTTATCGTTTGATAATCAGTCGATAGTTGTTCGAGATTAGTTTGAGTTTGTTCGATATTAAAATGAATGTCTTTGAGTCGTTTGTTCATTTCTTTTTTGATATCATCGAAAAGAAATCGATATACATCGAAATTCGGCTCGATTGTTTTCGATAAAACCAGACTTTGTCTGTGAAAAGACATTGGCGTTTTCGTTTTCGAATTATGTACAATTATCAATCGAAATTTATTGAATTCGATCAATGCTAAATATTCATTGAATATCGATGGATATTGTTTCATAAAAACTTCATCAATATGAATTAAATATCCATGAAAAACCGTTTGAATTCGAATGAAACATTCTTTCGTTAGAAGTCCATGTACATCGGCAAGATTCATCTGCTGTCCGAAATTGAGATCGATCGTTTCTTGAAAATAGATGTTCTTCTTTTGATGTTCTTCGAATTGAGTTGAAAAGAAATTATTTAGGAAGTTTGTTTTGCCGAGACATGGACCGATGCCGAATGATAAAATCGACGGACATGTACAATTCCAAATCGAAAGAATATCGAAATGGATATTTAAACTTTCCGGTTGAATGAATGGAACGATATTTTGTTTGGTTAATTGTTTGACAATCAATCGACGAACGAACTCGTCGGAATTCGATAGAAGTACGTGAATGAGAGTACGAAGATGAATTTGTGAATAATCAAGATTTCGATCGTAACACGATCGGTGGATTAATTCGAGAAAATCTCGAAGATTTTCATTTCGTTTTAAGAGATACATTATTGGAATAGAACAATCGCGAATAAACAGCGTAGGAGTTTGATGTTGACAGTAACGATCGACGATTGTTTGAACTGAATTTGCTAGAGATTGAAATTCACCAGCTTGATTCCAAATTGTAACATCGATTAAATGATCAGACAATGTTAAATATTTATTTTTCGAAGTCTTTTTTGTTTCATCATTAATTGTTGTTAGAGGAGCGAGAACTTCTAAATGTTGAAGAAATTGTCGAAACATTCTCGGTGTGATTTTCTTTCGGCTAGAATCTATTCCTAATCGCCAACCAAATCGACCTATTTCATCCAAGATAAACTCATGCAAACCACGACAATCGAGTATTTGACAATTCGAAAGAATGGAAAATAATTCCGGACGAAAATATTCTTTCAATGCTTGTCGAAGAACATTTTCATAGATTTTTATTTGATTTAAATCGATGAATTCGCTTAGTTGTTGAATTCCTTCGATTCCCATTTGAATTAATGTATTCCAAATACGATTGAATGTATATCCGTCAGTTAATCGTTCGTTATCGAGATTAAATAAACATTGTACAACAATAAATAAAACTTGTTCGCCATTGTCATTCGAAGTAACGAAATTTGTTCGGCCATATTCAGCCGTACGTGTTATGATTTGATCGTAGAGATCGGGAAATTTAGTTTGATATTCTTGAATAAACGAATGAAACCATGAATAAGTCGAAAATAAATTCGTTGACCAATGATGAATAATCGAAGTTTTGAGAAGTTCTAATAATTGACTGTTGTCTTTGATTTGTTCTCGATAGATATCTTCGAGAATATCATCTTGATGTTCGGACAAACTCTGTCGACCATTGTTAATTAAATCACTCAGGATCTTATCGACAGTTTCATCGTCAACAATATCTAATTCTAATAAATTGATAAGATCTTTTTCGAGTTGAGTACGATAAGACTTCACTGTCGACATGTTGAATGTCATAAAGATGAAGAAAAAAAAAACGAGTTTATCTCATTTTAAAGATAATGAAGTTCTTGTTTGGCTCACACAAAAATTCGAGATTATTGATTTATTCAAAAAAGAAAAAAGAAAAAGAGTGAGAGAAAAAATGAAACAACAAATTCAAAATTAGATCACGATGATCCAATCGAAATATATGTCGAATTCTCATAGAAAAATAGAAAAACAATAATACCAAGAACGACAGAAATTATCACTGCGTACAAACAACAGATCTGTTGAGAGAGAGAGAGAGAGAGAAAGAGAAACGTACACACATTATACATCGTGACTTCGTCGAAAGAAGATATTCGTCGAAGATAATGGTTTTGGTTTAGGCTTTTCAGTTGATCGACTAGTTGACATATGTGCTAATCGACTTGACATGGAACTACTCGATAGACTGTCATCGATATAAGGTAATTCGTGTTCATTTCGCTTTCGATTTGTTAAATAAGTTGTGGCATAGGGTGATGGGCCTTTTAAGGCTGGCGGGGGTGGCGGTGGAGGAAGATATGTAGGCGGAACTGTTGCCGAAGGAAGTACAGATGAGAGAGTCATATCCGGTTCAAATTGTATGTCGACGTTTTTATAATGAGCTGTCGTCGATTCGGACGAATCAGTTTGAACTTCAGATATACGATGAATGTCTTTGAGAAGTGGAGTTAATGAACTACGAAAACGTTGTTGTCCTGTTGAATTCGTTGGCATTTTTAATTTTTCATTTGTTTCTTCAACATTGTGTTGTTCAATATCTTGAATGTCTGATGATAATTTTGAAAACGAATCTCTTTCAATAAATATTCGTCCTTGTCGAGGATTAGGAATTGGTGGTAAATCAGCAGCTACTGTCTGATCGGTACTGCCATCATCATCAACATCAATCATATTCTCATTTTGATCTTGTTCAATATTATTTAAATTATTATCATTTTCATCTTGATCGTGTTCAATGAAAATCGGTTGAAATAATGATTCTCGACCGATTCGTTTCGTTCTATCCGATTCACAAAAAACTTGATAAAGTTCGAAAAGTATTCGTTTACAAACATAATCACTAACATTCGATGTAACGAGATATAACATAAACGTACCATCACCTTGTAAATATCGATAGACGAACTTTTTTCTCATATCATTATCATCATCGTCGTGTTTAGCATTTTTATTGAGAATATGTGTAGCTAAACGTCGTTCTAAATGACGAAAATTATGATAGGGTGAGAGACGATATAACCAAATGATCATGGAAATTAAATTAAAACAAGATAAAATTAAAAGCCAAAAATAGAGATAAGTAAAGATTTGTTGATTAAATAAATTAAATGGTAAAACACATTGAACTGTATAACGATGAGATTCTTTCGGATGATTCGGTTCACGAATTATAAAATCGCAAAAAACCTTGAATAACAAAAGACAAAATTAATTTCTTTTCTTTTTCTTTCTTCTTTTTATTCAATTACTATTATCTTCCTCTATTAACGTTTCTTCTTTGTCTATTTTAAGATTAAGATAATCGGTTTTTTTTTATTCAGATTTCGATACGTACCACTTTAGGAAAATATTCATTTCCTGTATGAAGTAAACTCATTTGTTTCGTCCAATATCGATAAATAGTATCGATACCATACATCCAAAATTGTCGTCCAAGTAAAGTATTTAGCAAGAATATTTGTCCGATTGAATTCAATAGATAGAGAAATTTAATAAATAAATAACTGATTATCAAATAATTGCCGGTATAAATACCAATAGGAAAACAACAATGATGAAAAATACGAATAAATGATGATTTTCTCGATTGTAAATTAGTTAAACGATAACTATTCGAACAATAGGTATGCACCCAGTTGGTTAGATAATCTAAAAGTTTTAATTTATCGTCATGTCGAATATTAGCTGAACGATAGGTTTGTGCAGCTTCGATGAAATCTTTTAAATCGACGCCGCTACGAAGACTTAGACCGCGCCAGAATTTATGCGGAAGATAGAACAAAAGAGCCATGAGAATGAGAATAAATGGTGTCCATTGATAATACTTCAGTTCATGTTCTTGACGTTGTTCGTCATCATCTGGTAACGATTCATGTATATCGAATGAATATGTATTGGTAATAAAACATATTTGATTGACATATTGCTCGTAACTACCAGTAAATTGAGCTGGCACCTAATCATATAAAAGATGATAATTCAAGGTTTTTATCTTTGTTGAGAAAGAAAATACGAACCCAACATTTAATTTGATTTGGACTAAATTGTCGATTAGTAACGATAATTGCGAATACGATTAAGATTGCAACTGTATGAGAATAATTTAAACGATCGAATAGATCATCATCAGCTTTACGATAAGTTATGATTTCAGGTAAACGACGAATAAGAGCAGCGATATCCATAGGAATTCACAGAAGGATTTGGAGTTCTATTTCACGAGATTAAGGATTAGATCATTGTTAAATAGAGTTTTCTAAATGAACAAAATAGACAAGTGATTAATAGAGGAAAAGAAAGTGTAGTTCTTTTTCTTTTCTTTTTTTTATTTCTTTTCCAAGTCTATCCTATAGATTAGATCTGATTAAGCTGCTTGTTAATCTTCTAGTCTTGTCTTTGAGTTTCTGGTTAAGAATGACAGTTGATTGCATCATAGAATAAGAATGAAGACGAAGACGGAGAGAGGCAAAAAAATGAATTCAAACATTCTTTCTTTCTTTCTTTTTTTTTCTCGGGCGACAACAGACAATCATCAATCGATCAAGTGTGACAGAGTTAATATAGCGTAGTTTGATATGATTTGATAGCTATTCCATTTGTCGGATTACATCATATCTATTACTCACTATATAATGCGCGTGTGTCTTATCTTCTTCTTCTCGATCGATTTTCTTCATCTTCTCTTCTTTCTCTCAGGACAAAAATTGACAAGCATATTCAAGAGATTATATAAAACTAATAAAAACAGGTGCTGTTTACCATTATTATTGACATTTATAACTCATTGGTTGATTAAAAATCCATTTGTTTCAGTTGAAAATACCTTGAAAGTTTCATAATATCTATGTAACTAGCAATTGTATTGATAAATTGTCGTAATTTCTATGCGTAATCATTCACCATCCGGTTGTACCCTCTGTGATCGACGACAAGAGACAATTACGATGTATCATTATCATTAGGAAGAAAGTAAAAAGAAAATGAATTGCGGCAACTAGTAACAAGTTCTTTTCATCGATATTGTCTTATTCTTTCTTCGTTTTTTGTGTTTCCTTCATCTTCTCTCGTGCCGATGCAATGACTGACCAGTTGAGGAAACAGAAGTTGGAACAGATTGGATGTTGTGTGTTGCGGGTTATATCAATACTAATAAAAATTCTTGTAACCTTCTTTGTTTTCTCTTGTATAGACTGGCTACGTATGTCGTTCGTTTCTTTTTCCGTTTTTTTTTCTTCTCTCTCTCGCGCTTTCTTTTTTCACATAATGAGAAACGACCGGACACACACGCAATCCGTGTAAGATGTTGGCGACGAGACGGAACAATTATTAAGTTCGACGACGTTGGCGATTTAAATTAGTTCTACAGATGAATGTCACTATGCTGTTGGTCATTTGTTCAACAAGCACATAGAAATACATACACATACATCATATATATGTACGCATCAAGTTCAATATAAGAATCGCATGTGCTAAGTTTTCTCAAGAACAAAAAAAGGAATGCAACGAAGAAGGAGAAAGCGAAGAAGAAGAAGAAGAAGAAAGAGAGAGAAACGAGAAGAGAAAGAGGAACAAGACGCAAGAGCATTTCCTTTGTCGTTCACCAACACACGACGTCACTCATATATGAGTGCTACGGAAAAGATTAGCATGCGAAGAGAAATACCCAACTGGACGTGAATATATTCACTATTGAGATTCATACATACACTATATAATTACATCTTTGTTTCTTCTTTTCTTTTCTTTTGCTATGCCGATCGACATTCGTCTCTATATCGATATCATTTCGAGACCGTTGAGACTAAACTATTATTTCATCAACGTTTTTCTTATTGGTTCGTGTGCGTGTAACTCACGACCTTGTGTTCACAATAAACCTTGAACTGTGCCATACAAATATGCATTTTCATCATCATTTTTTATCCGACTTATGCTTAAAATGATCGATGTTATGTATATGAGCTTTTCTTGCTTTCAGTTTTTTTTGTATGCGTTGTCCCGTCATTCGCATAGTAAATTGCCGTTATAAGCACATGCTTTCAATCGAATTATATTAGTTTAAGAAGATATTATTAATGATGTTAGTAAAAAATACAACGAATTGTTTTTATTTATAAATCTAATGATCAATATAAATTGAGAAGAAGGAGAAAAATGAAGCATTTTTTTAAATGAACAAATCTATTAGCTAGATTAGTTTTAGATATATATATATAGATGAATAGAATATTTTATTATCTATGTCATAGACTGATAAAAAATAAAAAAGTAATTTGCATTTTAAATGAGAAGAACCATGTGAGATGTCAATGATCTAAATAAATATTGAAATCGAACAGAAGACATGAATTATATATTAGATATGTAAAGATTATTTGCACTACAAATTGTATTCATACAAGACAACAACAAAAAAAAAGAACAGAATTTTCCTGTTTGACGAATTTAATAATAATTTTATTTGACTGGAAATTACAATTGAGGAAAAAGAAAATTTGAATGGAATATAATCAATTTTTTGACATTTATTTTGTAGACGAATAGAAAACAAGATGAATTATTCGATTACTAAAGAATATTCTCATTAAAATTTCGAGTATGTTAAGTATTTCAAATGATTTTGATTATAATGATAAATGACAGACTGATTTTGAAAAAGAATACAAAAGAAAAAGATCTTTTTTTAATAAACAAAATCAATAACGATTTCGCTTTGTTTTATTTCATGATACGATCGATATCAATTAACTGATTTTGATTATAGAGATACTATCCAAAAGAGCACATATCTGATGAAAGAATCTATCTAATCAACTAATGATAATATAAACTATATCAAGAAATATTTACTAGAAGAACATACAAATCAAGACGAAAGACAGAGAGAAAAGCTTTTCTTTTTATAATCACAAGACGAACTCGGTTAGATCCGTACGTATTCGACAATCTTAGAAACGAATTACTATTGTTGGTGACTTGTCAATAATCTATCGAGGGAAAGTATGCGAGTTATTATTGTGTCTGAATGTTGTTTTTGTCTCTAATGCGTGATAAAATTATAAACTAAGTCTTTTAATGAATGAATGAATAAATAAATAACATTCTATTGTCTCGTTCAACGTTCTATTTATAAAAGAATTACTTGCTGAGATTTGTTTATTTCAGAAGAAAATTAACTGGAACTTTTGTATTACTTTATTAATCAACCGATATTTCACGAAAGTATATCGCTCTTCTTCTCTTTATATACAGAGACTTTCTGTATGTAATTTCCGGTCTTATTTATATAAATACAGATATATTTGTGTGTGCATAAGAAATGACATCGTCTATGGAGAGACAAAAAAAAGTATGTCGAATATAAGTGTCTATCGAAGGTTTTCTTTTTAGAATTCTAATTGACAAGCAGAAAACGAAATGTTTGAATGTGGTTAAAGTACTTTAGTTGGGAAAATATTTTGACGAGAGAGAGAGAGAAACTAACGAGTCGATGCACGTTACGCTGGCATTATTATAATTATATAAAAATGTCAAATGTTTTGCTTTTATCACGTTTTTGGTTTCGTCGGAAATGGCTGATTTGTTTTTTTCCTATGAATTATAGATTTGGAAATAGTTAAACAGTAAGTTTAGTCGTTTTTTTGCCCTCCATAACAAGCAATACAATCAAACTGAGTTCGTTAACTATTTGATTTGGTTAATATTATCGATCGAAACAATCTCTATTTACGCTTGCAACGTCACAAAAAGTAAATAGCGATCTTTCTCGAGTTCTATTTATCGACATCTAATTTATTACTATTGAATTAACTCAACATTTTGATGCAGATTTAGTTCGTCTTAATGAGTAGGTAGGATCGAATGATGGAAGTAGAACATAGATGCTTAAAAAAAGAGCAAATAAACATTCGCAGTCAATACAAATAATATATTGATAATAACGAGAAACGATTCGCTGATGATTGTCTCTATTTAGCTAACATTTCGATGATATGGATTAGTCTTTTATGTGTATATCATGCGTTTTGTCTTTTTGGACATAACACAGGTAATATTATGAGAATTTCACATAGACAGAATTCAATATTATCAATTCTTAGAAATATCGAGTGATCGCGTCAAATTAATGGATGGATAGAATTTGTTGAATATCGAGATTTCATTGTTCATAGCCTTGAAACGTGCATACATGTCTGTTGCATCCGAATTTGAGATGAAGTTTTCTCACTATTTTCTGTCTATTTGTTTGTGTGTCTCTATAATAGAACGATAGAGGAAGAAAAAAATCGACGAGAGAAACAGAGACATGACTGGATTTCTTATTATTTTTCTAGTTTTGCAATCATTTTTTTTGTTTTGTCAACACTCTCTCTAGTTATTGTTGTTCCTATTTTTTGCATTACTTTTCTTTTTCTTTTTTTTTTGTTTTCAAAAAAGATCTTCAGCAAAATGTCGACTAGCGATGACGCGTCGTAATGAAAACATGATGACAAATGTAAAGATGTGTTATTATTCTATAGACTAAGCTAGTTTTATTCCCAAAGCGTACGGGCTTAATAAACGAGATTTAGTTGTTCATTTCTTTTCCGATAGACTTTCAATATGATTATTTCATTCTGTTCTTTGGACAATATTAATCAAGAATAGATGAAAGAAAACAGAATATAAAGGCAACGGAGAAAAAGAAGAACGAACGAGAAAAAAAAAGTCTTCGATTTGGCATATTGAGGAAAAAATAATTAGGTGAATAATATAACGAGTATAAAGAAAATACAGGCTTACAGGCAGAGAAGAGCTCGCATACCCATATGTTGATCGTTTAGGTCATAGGCATCTTGTTGTGACGATACTCATTTCGATAATCTCCTTAGAAACAATTCGTCGTCTTCTAAAACTGATATGTTTTCTTTTGACTCGTTTCGTTTATATCTTCATGTCTAATCTTTCGTATATTCGACGAGTGGATAAAACAAATGTTTCCAATCGTCATCATTTCTCGTTGTTGTGTAGTTTTTTCTTCTTCTGATGTTGTCCTCGTTGTCTCTTTCGTCGCCATGTCGAACAGAAGCTAATCAAAGACAACACAATTATAGTAAGCACTTATCTCATCTGAAGCTGTTTTCTATATCGATAATGTTAGCTGTTGGTACTGCTTCAGTTTTCTTCTTCTTCAATTGTAAGTCGACAGTTACTGCTTTCCCAAGACTGAGAAATAAAAGAGGGGAAAAAAACATAAAGACATATTATAAAATACATAATCGAATTTGTCAATAGAGACTGTTTTTTTACCGATATCTCTCACCATCTTAAATAACTTGATTGTTTAGTTAATGACAATGATGATATATCTTCATTTATAAAGTACGCTAAAGAACTGTTTATATATATATATATATTTGTATAAATGAGATATGAAGATGGGATAGACATTGATGATTTATAATTTCTTTTCTATCGATATGCTTAGATTTGTTTTTGTATCATTTTGTATAGTCTAAATCCGACTGCGAGAAAGTATGTATTACCATAAATAGCTCATGATTTCTTGATTTTTCTTTTATCATATTCTAGATTGAATCAATGAAATTATTTCAGTGTTAATAATATTTCTTATTCTTATTCTTTTGAAAATCTTAATTAAATTTCGTTGATTTTCATTGAGCAAAAGAAATCTTCTAATCATGCATTCAATGGTAGGCGCATTTAGTCCTTATGCTGTCAAACGTCGTCGTGCTGGACTTGTTGGCGGATATTGTTATCGTTTTTTTCAATGTAGTTTTCCCTGTGGCATTGTCATGCTTATACTTGCCATCTTATTTATTCTTGCCGGTGCAAGTCAATTAATTTATATTAATCATTTGAATGGTTGTAATTTATCAACAAATGAAAATATTGAAACAACAGATCATCTCTCGACGAAATCATTTAAATGTAATCGACAAACAATTCGTGTTTTAGGCATAACATGTGTGGTAACGGGTTCGGTTTTATTTCTCATTAGTCTCCTAGTGATAAAATATTCTCGAACAGGTGAAGAAGATAATGTTATACGTACAACAACATCATCATTATTAGCTAATAATTCGAGAAATTCAAATACTCAATCACATCATCCGTCAACACATTATCATCATGTTCGATCATCATCAATACAAGATCCAACAACTAATATTGTCATTTCAGTACGCTAGTTTTGTTTGATTGAAAATTCAAAAGAAATCTTTTCTTTTTTCTTTTCGTTTCTCTTTCTTTTTCCAACCTTCATATCAATGTAAATACTGTATTTTTGTTCTGCTCGTTGTTGGTTTTCTTTCTGTGTTGAAAAGATAGAACAGTAGCAATGACATACCACATATAGCAGTGCCGTTCGATAATTACTCGAATAACCTTTTTTTTTTCATGTATGCACGATAAAAAGAAGAAGATGATGATGATGATGACGATGATATGACACTGTGATCGTTCGAGAAATTCTCTCGATCGTTGATTCTTTTTTGTATATGTTATCTATCCAATCTAATGGACATATACGGCGAATATTTGCCACATGCAATCGTACTACAAACAGATCTTAATAATCAAATTAAACCGACAACTATGTTTGAGACATGCTAAGTACATGCGTACTCAATTCGAATGGAAATCATAGTGAATGTTTTGTAAATACTCAAGAGAGAAAATAATCATTCATTGATTATTTTTTTTAATATTCGTTTATTTCATCTTCATTGTCAATTTATATTATCGATCGCTTAAAAAAAGAAAATATCTATCATTGAGTCGTAATTAATAAATTCTCAAAAATTTGCTGATTATAAACTGTCATCTGTTCTATTCGAACGATTCGTTTTTGACAAAATTGACTTTGTTTCTTCGGTTGAACTACTTAAACTATCGTTTTCTGACTTGACAATTTCCTGTTCATTATGATTATAACGAGTTTTTTTCACATTAATTTGTTTCATTTTGCTTGATGTCGCTGGTAGATTATGAAAAATGGCATAAAGACATAAAACAATCGAACTAACTAAACAAATAAACAGTAAAATCAATGATTTTCTCGATTCTATTTGATATTTCGTTGTTTCTAGTGAATTTTGACTTGATGAAATATTTTTTTCATTCACATTCGTTTGAATATGACAATAATGATAGTTCAAGAAAATCAAAGAAACAAAAATAAAAATAGAAAACTTCATTAACAGATGAAATAGGAAATAATATAGAAGTCAAGCGCCATTCAACAACATATTGTTTCTCTAACTGGCTGTTTTAAAATAATATTCTTATTGAAAGATTGTGTCATAGATGAAATTTAGCGGAAAAAAAGAACCGATTATCAGATTATTTTGTCAATTACCTCGAATGATCAGTGGCTTTCAGTTTAAAATAGATAGTTTTGTGTTTATTTATACGAAAATAGTCGATTTCGAATTGCGTGAAAAGTGATAGATGAGCGTAGGCTTTTTTTCTTTGTTTATTGATTATATGAAAGGTTAAAAAATAAGGCAACTGTTACACATGGAAACATCGATTGATAGTAAACGAAGGCAATAATTTAAAGGTAATTATTAATAATCAAAATGTCTAATCTATTCCAAAGTGTTCGTATGACAACGAAGATAAGAACAATAATTAACTACTTGACACTTTGTCAAATATCATCCGTGTGTTCGAAGTGCTCGACATGATTTTTCTTGATTCTTTTTCTCGGTTTTTCTTCTGTGCAGATTGCTTTGTTGACTTTGCAGTTATTAGACAATTGAAGATATTATCTTTTCCTTGAAATGTATTATTCGTATTTTCACTCTCATCCAACTGAATAGAATAGAATATAATAGAAGAAAAAAAAAAGAAAAGAAAAGGAAAAATAGAAGAAAAAAAAAGCGAGACGACGAATTCATTGATACAGAATATATATTTTTTTTGATATCTAACAAAATATTCACATTAAAGAATTCTTTCGAAATATATATTTGATTGTTTACATTTATTCTCATGATTATTGTGATTATGTTTCTAATGTATGTTAGTTTTTTTTTCTTATTGTTCGACAGTATATAGAGCTGATTAACTTGTCTTTCTGTTTTTCTTTCTTGAGGTTTCTTTTTTTCTTCTTATATGTTCGACAAACATTCTTCCTATCATCTTATCCCTATATTCTGTTTCTCGTAAGACTTTGTCGCGTATTTCTGCACATTGGATCTACGCTCTCACACCCTCAATTGATTTACATCAATAACGTGCTGTTCTCTTCTTCATTTTCTTTTCTGACAACATTCAATGATAAAAACCACATGTTTTCTTTTTGATGATGAACTACAGTATTTCGATCAATTAATTCTATTATTAAACATTAATCATGCACTCAACTTATTCTCCTCAACCATTGATACCAATGGATTCTGTTGTTATCAGTGATTCCTCATTATCTCAAAAGCCAACAACGACATTATTACATTCATCGAATAGTAAAAGTCAACATCATTTGTACAATTATTGGACATTAAACGAACGTTTGAGATCGAAAAATGAAAAATTAAGTCGACGACAACAATCATCATGTCGATTAGCATTTTATTCATTGTGGTTATTGATATTTGCTGGTGTTATGACTATCATTGTCTATCGTTTTACTGATGAATGTTCATTGAATGAGATCAATCGTGAACAATTGATTTTCAAATGTTTTCGATATATTCTTCTTCTCATAGCTATATGTACCGGTCTATTTGCATGTAGTGGTGTTATATTTGGTGCTTGTCGATATTTTCGTTCTCAACCGAAACCATTTCTTTATTCGGATCAATATGAATTACGTTTAACACAAAACTATGATGTTCTACCTATTCGAACATCACGACCTCATTCATGTTGTTGTCAATCAGCATTTATGAACGATGCCGTTCTATCACCGTCTCAACATATGTGCAATCATAATGATGAACATTCGAATATAACTTTAACATCATCATTACAAAATCTTTCACCACAACGTAAAATGCCTCCGTTTACATACGAAGAATTGCCGCCGACTCAATTATTTTGTCCATCGACATTGCCATCATTACCAACATTATCGGATAATAATATCAACAGAAAACCTTCGAATTCGAATAAGAATACATTTGTTTCTTCATCGACGACTTCAACTTCATCATCGCCTCAATCGATTCTACCTCCAACGAGTCTATCGACTAATCACAAACGTAAATCAACGCTCACTTTTGAAGATGCTTCGCCAAGTACACCTACTTCGTATACAACATGTATTGGTGTAGCAGATGTATGGGAAAGACAACAGAGACCGTCAATTCTCTTGTCACCTCGTTAAATTCTTCTTCGTTTGTTTGTTTTTGTTTCTATTTTCTTGCCTTTAACTAGCACATGCACATCGTACACAAACACAACATCATCGTGGTTGTCGGTGCTATTGTTAAATACTTAATTTCGTTTTATCTTTCTTTTACATTCGATATATTCATAAACAATGAACAATAACAAAAATAATAAAGAAAATATTGATTGACGACCATTGTCTATGTTAATTTAGTAAGTTTAACGGAATAGACGAGAGAAAGAGAAAAAAAAACAAACAATATTATTAAGTCAAACTTGGATATAAAGGAAAAACCTTCGTTTTTTTGTTGTGTGTGTGTTTGGTCTTGACAGAATTCGTACGGTAATAGAATTAGTCGCTTCATGTGATAGTAGTCGAATAAGAAAGAAGAAGAAGAAATAGATAGTTAATGTTTATTTTCCTTATCCGCCCTAATTGAATCGGAACAAACCTATACACGTACAATCAATTGACAAATGCAATGATGTCGTTCGCTTCACTGATCGAATACGACGCAGTAGATCATCGTTATTTACAATTTTCATTCAGAATATAGAATATTCCTCTTGGCAATATTTTCTTTTCTTGCCTTGACTTACTTTTTCTTACGACGTGATTTTTTTTCTAAATAATTTTTTGCTAAATAATTCGAATTCTCCCCATTGACAGTCGAAAAACAAACGAGAGAAAAGTTCTTTTCCTTAGTGATTTGAATTAAATTTATTCGATTTATTCGTTATCACAAACTTCTTTTCTCAAAGTAAGAAAAAAAAGAAAGTACAGCAAATCGGACGGGA
>ERZ778019.2455-NODE-2455-length-17744-cov-12.471310_pt1 | contig 17744 bp, 17 predicted proteins | sample MGYA00375749_ERZ778019 | MGnify/ENA primary metagenome ERZ778019 (study PRJEB29350, sample SAMN05389821) | bioreactor metagenome | isolation source: Ammonium sulfate bioreactor | place: South Africa: University of Cape Town | collected 2014-03-17 ... | reverse complement strand
TGAATCGATCGATGACACCAGCAATCATTTATTCATTAAATGTAGAAAATTCGAAAAGTTATCCACTGGAAGTTAATTTCATGTTCAACGCACCGTTATCTGCACAAGTTGATCATATTCGTTTATCAAATAATGTGATACAACAAGTCCCAAGTACTGAATATGCCGATTGTGTAGCAGCTTGCGATCGAAATGCACAATGTGCTTCATGGACATGGAAACCAACACAAAATGGTTATGCATGTTTTCTATACAGTGATGTAGGCAATAATGTTTATGTAAGCGGAACTGCAAGTGGCGTTCGTGGAAAATGGACATATGGTCAAAATGGTCCATTAGTTGTTGATCGTACAGGTAATATGCCTGCCAATGGTCAATATGCTCTTTGGCCGTTTCTTTCATCCGATAAAACAATGTCTGCCGTTGTTGATAACGACATCAATAACATCTTAGGTAACTTCTCATTGAATGGCGCTTGGGGTCAAACACAAGTGAGTACATCTGCTGTACATGGCGCTGTATCCGTCACAACAATATTACAACCAGGTGAGAAGAAGACATTATCGATCTTATTTGCTTGGTATTTTCCACATCATAATTGGTTAGATTTACCACTGGACAATTATTATTCATTATTATTTAAGGACGTCTTAAGTGTTGGTCAATCTTTGGGTGTTGATAAAGATGATTCTCAACTCAATATAATCATTAAAGATATTAAAAATGTACATGATCTTTATATTAATTCTAGCATACCAGAATATCTCCAAGACACGTTGATCAATAGTGTTTCGCATGTACGAAGTGCTATGTATTTTACGAATGGTGATTGGCGACAATGGGAAGCAAATGATTGCAATGATGTTGACAGTGTTCATAATGATCATCAACGACATTTACCTTATATGCTCTATTTTCCTGAAACAGAAAAAAATAAAATGTATTCTTGGGCGAAATATCAACAAGCCGATGGAATGATACAAGAAACATTAGCAGTCGGATGTCTTGGCGGTACAGTTCCATATGATCAACATGGTGGACGACGAATGGGTGATGTTACTAGTATATTTATAATAGAAACTTTAGAATTATATCGATGGACAAATGATTTAGCTTTTGTCAAGGATATGTATCCACATGTTGTTGCTGGTATCAAATGGCAACTCAGTGTTTCATCATCATTTGGTCTACCTGAACATCTAGATTGTACTTATGATATACCGAATTTGATTCAATATCCAACCACCACATTCAATTCATTCTTACATTTAGCTGTATTACGAGCATGTGCAGAACTAGCACTGGTGATGAATGATTCAACTACTTATAATCTATGTTATGAACCATATGGAAGAGCAGTTAGTCAAATCAATGAGATGTTATGGTATAGTGATATTGACGAAACGGGTTATTTCTTAGCATATGCCGGTGGTCAAGGTGAACAAGCAATTTTTGCCGATGCTTTGTATGGTCAAGTATTAGCATTTACTTATGGATTAGGTCCATTATATAATATTTCTGAAATGCAAAAACATTTAGATAGTGAAGTTAGATTAGCTGATACGCCGTATGGATTAAGAATGTTGACTGGACGAGAACCATTAACAAATCCTCAAGACAATTGTATATGGATGGGTGGATCGCAAGATTGGTCTGTTTTAAAATTATGGTTCGGTATAGATGCTAAAGATGCATTATCTCAATCAGAAAAAAGTTTGAATCATGTTCGAGAAACTCTACATGATCAATGGAATACACATGGTATATACGGTGGTGATGGATATGGTATCGGTGGTAAACCATGGGTAACATCTCATTATGGTTTTCATATGGTTCTATGGCATTTACCATTCGCTCTATCTGGTCAATATACTAATCTTCCAAAAGGTGTATTATCGTTTTCACCAAAAATACCAACACCATTTGTACTACCGGTTCTAATACCAAAAACACTTGGATCAATCAGCGGTACTCAACTTGCTAACGGTCAAACGTCATATTCATTAACGTTATCACTTGGCAGTTTATCTTTGAATGAATTATCAGTGAATGACGTCAAATATCCTGGTAGTGTAACAATTTCAGCTGGACAGACGATACACTGGTCTGGTTAAGATTAATATATGATTGATTTCAAAAGAATATCTTTGATTAAACAATAATCTTATCTTTCGAATATATTGACGTCATACGATAGACAGAAACTCAATAAATGTGCGACAAAAAGAAGTTGTTTATATCTGAAAATAGATTAGAACCGAAATAAATAAATCTGGGAATGTACTGCATGATGCTCGTACTGTCTCGAATTAATCAAATATTTTTACAGACATAAGAAAACAATGTAAAGAATATACAAAAGCGGATAGATCATATTATTGTACGAAATTTGTCAAAAGTTTTTTGCATTGTCTAATAATTGAGTATTTGTTTATACTAAAAGGCGTGCAGACTAAAACTAATTTCTGTTCAATTTATCTAAGAGTATAAATGAAGTACTAGTGAGTTTTCTTTGGGTTATTGAAGCATCAATTGAGTGTCCTAGAAATAGCAAAAAGAAAAAGAAAAAAAATATATATATATAGATGAAATGGATGTTTTCTGAAAGAAGATGATCGGAAATGAAAGCGTTGCGAGTAGGCCGAGAAGTATTTTCCTTGTGATTTGATACTATCAGTAAAGAATAATAGAATATGTTACTTTAATTCTGTCTTTTTCATTTCGCGACATTTTGTTTTCTGCATGAATAATCATATGATGTTGTTTTGTAATCAGAGCTATATTACAACAGACTATAAAATGTCAATATTTTTATCCTTTTTAATAATTTCCAGATGAAAAGAAAGAAGTGTGAAAAGAACTCAATTCTTTTTTTTTTTATATTATAATTTCTAACGATAAAAGACGTTGTTATTGAATACTAATTGTGTGACGTACGTCATAATGAGACCACAACATTGTTTATTCCTTTGCACACACACACATACAGGTATATATATATATTTAAATAGAAAAAGACCGACAACGAACGAATACAACATGCAACATCAGTAGAAAGAAGAAAGTAATATTTGCACAGCTCACTGGGAAACAGCTCCATGTTCAAGTAATACTTCATGTCCGTCATGAGTAATATGTGCTGCTGCATTTGGATCGTCCGCTAATTTGATCAAATCGACGATTTCGCCTTTTTCATAGGGAATTTCTAAGAAGCTATCACTTTGTTTTAACGAAGGTGAGCGAGCAGGCGATGGATCTTTGCCAATGCCAATATTTGAAAATGTATGAGCCGATAAAGATTCGTCAGCATCCGGTGTTGAGGGTTGTTGTAATGGGTTATTCGAAAGATCAGTAACTGGTGTATTCAAAATGATTGATGACGGATCAGCATCGATAGAAAAACGTTTCGCTACGGGATGTGTCGGATGATGGCGATCAAAGCTTGATTGTGTTGAAAGAATTTTTGTTAGTTTTTTTGTTGCTGTTCCGCTTGTTGGTGGAATAACGACGCCAGCAGTCGATGTCGATGCATCGACTGACGATGAAGAAGAATCGTTTGCATTACTAGAGGCTTTGTCTTCAGGAATGATTAGTTTAGGTGTAGCAGACGAGGAGGACAATGAAGAGGAAGATGATGCCATTTACAGATTTTTGTTTTGTCTAAAAATGACAAGAAGAAATATGATTAAGTGTATTTAATAGAGAAAAAGAAAACATTTCGATTCGTCTATTATACAAAGAAAACTTACTACAAGTTTGATTTGTATGAGTGGATAAATGCGGAACAAGAAAGAAGAAAAGCTTCTTATCCTGTTTTTTCTCGTGCACTTTCCTCTTTTTTTTCAAACGAAATGGAGAGAAATTATTCTTTTTAAATGTTTGTAATAATCAATAAACATGATTTCAACATCATTCATAAGTATCTCTTCTCACTTTATGATTGAATAGTAGTCATTAAAATATGTTATACCTCGATTTTTGTTACTTGTTATATTCTAGTCGTCAGATTTCCTTTTACACAAAGATCTCAGTGAACCAATAAACGAGCAAAATACTCGTTCGTTAAACGAGGGACAGTGAAAAACGACAGCGTTACTATTCTCTCTAGCTGACGTGAGCGCGTGTATATACGAGTCGTAGAAAGAACGAGTGAGAGAGAGAGAGAGAGAGAAAAAAAAGAAGACTGATGACAACAACAAGGCTATACACAAGCAGAATAGAGTGAAGAAAAAAAAAGCGAGATCAAAAAGAAACACAAAGAGAAAAGAGAAGAAAAAAAAACGCATGAGTTAGAAAAAAAATAATACAATAATGATAATGAGAACACATTCATGAGACTGACGACGAGAATCGCTGTTCTCCGAAATATTCTTTTTCCTTTTCTTTTTCTCTCCATCTTCTTTACTTTGGCGCAATGACTAAAGAACCACATAAGAAAAAAGAAGAAAAAAAAATGAGCGATCGAAAGGAGCAGTAGAAGAACAAAAACTACATATATATTTTTTTTTGACAAATTGGCAAGAAAAATGAAGGATGTGCGTATTCAATGTGTATGCAGTCGTTCATGATCTTTACAAATGAATAGAATTCAATATTTTCCAGATGATTCGTTCGATAGGAATCGATTTGTCAACCTGAAAGACTAAAAGAAGAAGAAGAAGATGCGATGGAATAGAAAATAAACTCTAAACAACGAAAAAAAAAAGAACAACCCTAAGTCAATTGATTGACTTATCTTTTTCTAGAGTAAAGAGACGATGCGCGCCGACAACTATGAAGAGCATAGAGAGGTTTATTGAATTAGCGCATGAAATATGAAAAAAAATAACACTATGAGAAATGTTTTTTTTATTCAAAAGACCGGAGAAAAGAAGAAAAATGTGCGTTTTCCTTCGGAGATTAACAGCTATTATAAATGACAGTTAACTTCGAAAAGAAATATCTGATTCCAATTGATTACTACAAAAAAAAGCAGTTAACAAATGCTAATTAAATAATAAACTAATTATATTATTGACAAAAAAAAACAGACGGAAAAATATGTACTTAGGAGTGATGGACGATTTATTTTTCTTCGAAAGAAAGAATCCTTGGTGTTTTGTTATTCTGTTAAGCCACTAAGAACAATAGCATACAAACGGAGTGGTATTATTGAGGGTGATTTATTTGTTTCATGTTTGAACAGATTCGATCGATGAATGATTCATCAATGTCAACGATTGGGCAAATATATGAACCATTTAAATTCTTTATTTGAGTTATTATTTTTTGCGCGAAACAGAGGTTTTGCGAAACAACTCAAATAAATGTAACAGAAAAATGGCGTTTTTTTAAAAACAGTTTCAAATAGTAAATTGAACTTATCAAATTGATTTTTTTTGTACTAACGATATTATGTCACGAACTGTTCCATATCGTCTCGAATGTCCAGAGAAATGTCTTCATGCTCAAGACGAAGCTTTGAATTCGACATTTTTCATTCTAAGACAAACAGGTCCAACAGCTTTCGTTCTCAAAGAAGAAGACGAACGAACATACAAAGTAAAATATTGTCTTTAAACAGAGAATCATTGCGACACTTGATGGTTAAAAGGTATTTCTTGGTGATCAACATCAATGTACTTGCAATGCATTTCAACGAGATCGTGATCTATGTAAACATCTCTGTTGGCTTTTATTGAAAAGATTCCGTGTACCCAGAACAAATTCAAGTAAAAGCTTCCGTTTTTTGATCATCGAAAAGAAAGATCTTGTTGTTGAATCGTTAATATTATTCAGTGGTTTGGCAGAAAGGTCTGGTCGAACGAGAAATCAATGAACTTCTACGTGGATTAATACGAGAAGATGATGAACGAAATAAAAGCAATCATAATAATAAATCAAAGGTAGATCTGATTGATCGATTTTGCTTTCTTGATTAGTTTGATTATTATATATGAGTACATTGAATATCTTTGTTCTTGAAGTAGAAAAAGAATATTAGATGTGTGTAATGCAATTATTTGATTACTTATCAGTCGTAGTAGTAGTAGTAGTAGTAGCTGAACTCACTTAACAAAGAATAACAGTAAATATTGTCCATAGAAAATATAAATTGTTGACGAATGTTATCCTTCTTTCTCGTTCTCAAATATCAACATTGGATATTTGAGATTGTGTAAAGAAAACGTATCTTTAACGGAAAATGAACTGATATGAATACTTATTTTGTTCATATGTTTAGAATAATGATGATGATGAAGGTGATAGTGAGGTCGAGCAACGACCAATTAGTGAATCGGATGTTTGTCCAATATGTCAAGAAGAATTTTTAGTGAAAAAATTACCGATAACTTACTGCCGGTTTGATAAACTAATCGTTTTTTTTTCTTATCTTAAAATTGTTGAGAGTGTGTAGACATGGTTGTGGAAATAATGTACATATAAAATGTATGAAAGTTTGGCTTGATCATCAGGTATCAACCGGTGAAAAAACAGTCAAATGTCCGTTGTGTCGAGAAACATTCGGCACACCCGAACAACTCAAACAAGAATTTCGGTACATTGTCAAAAAATCAATTGAAATTAATATTTCGTTTTCTTTCTAAAAAAAAAAGAACAAGCGGCGCACAACAAGCAGAAAAATCATCGATTCATCTTGGTTACACTTGTCATCGTTGTCGTGCATGTCCTATAGCTGATAAATGCTATCGATGTACAACATGTCATGATTATTTTCTTTGTCAAACATGTTTCAATTCGAATGTTCATAGTGAACATAGTTTTGACTATCGAGAAGTGAGAGACATTTTCATTTGGATCGTTCACTTGAATTGTAATCTCTCGTTTTCAGAAATCATTTCAACGATGGAAAGTAGCAACTCGAGATCATTTAACAGCATTACCGAATGCACTACATCAAATTTTAGTCAATCGAGATATTACAGAGAACGATTATGATATTTTACTTCAACTTGAAAATGCACAAAATGCTGCAGTCATGGGTATACCAGAGACTATTGTTAAATCTCTGCCAACAGAACGTGTACATGAACGAAGTCGTTTGTTACAACCTGGTGAACAGTGTCGTTTGTGTTTGAGATCGTATCAAATAGGTGAACGTGTCAGACGTTTACCTTGTCGACATAAATTTCATATTGATTGCATTGGTAATAAGATTGACTAAGATTTCGAGTGTTTGAATCCGTATTGATTTAGATGGTTGGCTTTTACACAGTCATCCAACATGTCCGGTTGATGGACAACTTGTTTGGAGTCAAGAAATGGAAAGTGAACAAAGAGAAGCTAAACGGTAAGATCGATTTATCGATGAAATAGAAAAATAAATCAATGATATTTAGTTCTGCACCTGTTGGAAATCGACAAACATCGACAAAACCTCCATCAACATCGAATTCTTCCTCTTTACTTTCTGTGGACATGGGTTTATCCGTAACTCCCTATCAAATTCGTTCATCGAATGTTCAAACAAATGCAGATCTAAATCAACGTTTTCGACGTCTTCATATGCGTGCTCCACTTCGACCTTTAATTGCTCCGACAACAAACGATTTTCAACCTCCACTGGAAATCAATGCTCATAGTTTAGTTAATCGACAACAACCACGACGAGATTCTCAACTGTTATCACCTCCGTTGTTAAGAGAACCAGTACGAAGAATAAATATGGAATTTCAGCAAGATTGGACCGTACCATCAACGATTGTCGGTCGTCGATTACTTGACCGTCGGCGTTCGAATGCAAAATAAACTTTTTTTTCGCGTTTGATTGTATAAATTTCATTTTATTTTTATTCATGGAAGAAAAAACAAGCAGACAAACAAGATTTTTCACATTTTTTTTTATTTGAATAATAATATTTAAAATGACAATCAATTGAAACTTTGATTTCGTTGTGTCTGATCTATGGTTTCAATTGTAAATAACCAGTTTCAACATGTTCTTGACATTTTTGACGAGCTTCATCGTCTATTGTCGATTGACTTCCTACTTCTCGTCCGATTTCATTATTTTTTAAGTCCATTTGACGTTGACTTTCAGTTCCAACTGTATTCATTTCCTCATGAAGATCGGCTATTTTCTTCGCTGCATCACGACTAATATGCATTGTCATCAAAGCATTCCAATAACAATGACGAAACGCATCACCCGTACCGTCAGATAATGTATTAGCTGGATAACTTTCTTTTGCAGCAGCAGCAGCCGTATCTGCATCAGTTTTTCCTTGGGCACAGGCGTTGTAACCAACACGTATAAGACATTGAAAGCCTTCTTCGAATGTCGAACGTTTCGAAATAGGGACTGCTTGAGTACAAGCAATGAAGGCTAATGCAAAGATAACGATGATTTTCATTATTTTAAGAAAAATATATTTTCAGTATTTGGACGTAAATCGTTTATATAGCCTTCTGAGTGTCCTGATATTTGATACGGTATTAGAGGTGCAGTTTTTGATCGATCATTTGATTCTATGAGAATCTTTCAATTAAATAATCTATTTTGTATATCGATCACAAGAGAAAAACAAAAACAACAAGAGAAGAAACACGAAATGTTCTGACAAAAAGTTTCGACAATAGGCACAGATTTTATTTAATGTGATAAATAATTGTGATGGTTTTTGTTTTTCTTGCTATTTATAAAACAAACAAACGACTAGAGAGAATTGTTGCTTGTCGAAATCAATGAAAACCGCCTGGATCATAACGACCAAAATGACCTCGATATCTAAATATACGAAAATTGATAAGAACATTGTTTTTTTGGTTTATCAAAAACAAAATCTCCTACCGGCTTGGATCGAATGGTAAACCCATAGGATAATAGTCATAGGGATGATCATCTGGCAGTTCATCAACAGAAAAATACGATGGAGGATAATCCATTTCATAAGGTCTAAATAACCGAAGAGATTTAAAAAAAAACAGAAAATTAACGTTTAAAACATACGGATAACGTGATGGTGGATAACCATATGGTAATCGCTCGCGTAAACCGAATCCTCCAAGAGGATAGCCAATATTATTTGCTGCAAATGAATGTCGATAATTCGATGCTAAACTCGATCGAAAATGTGGTGGCGGTGGTCCTCCACGTCGTGGCCAATGATCCTAGAAAAATGTATCTTTGTTGCGTCGAAACTAAACATCTTCTCATACTCGTTCACTCGGTCCATCCGTATTCGATTGAATATTTGCTAATAAATCATTATCACTATTGGCATTGTTCGTGTTATTATCATTATTATTGTTGCTTGTTGATGAATTATTTACATTGGAATTTTCATTATTGAATTGCTTTTCGAATTCATCGACGTGCATCGATGGTGGCCGACTGGTGTTCAACGGTCGATTACGAAAATGATCGATGCGTCGTTGAAGATTGACATTCGGAGGATTCGGTGGATTGGGATTGCCGCCTGGCCGGACATTTCGGCGATTGTTGCCACGCATAGGTGCACTCCACGGTGTTCGACCTTTGGATACACTCGTTGTTATGATCGACGTGTCGATATTCGACGTTGGTTCAACAGAAACTGTACGTTTCTTCGATGACGATCTACTCGAAATAAAAATAAGTTTTTCTTTTGATTTTTTTGCTTTTTTCCTTTTACTTTCGTTTTTTATTAATTTTTTCGATGATTTCCTTTTGATACTCATCGAAAAAGTTAAATGTTCCACAATATTTGCCAATAAAATCTTCTAAATCACATTTGATTTTATCATTGATTTCATCTGGATTCGTTGTTTCGTCTTGAACATAATCGACATCATCGATCAGCGATGTCGGCGGAATGCCAAACCAGTACAAACTCGATCGTCGTCGATCATCCGTATAATCCGAAACAATCGTGTAAATCAATCGATGTTCGAATTGATATTCAATCGATTGTGATTTCGGTAGATCAAGTCGATTCAATTGAGATTTCTCATCGATAGTGTCACTTTTTAAGATTTGTATGAGATTACTTGCGCGTTCGAAAATCTTCTGCAACGTTTGAAGATCTTCATGTTGTTCTAAATTGTCAGCAGATAGATTCGATGCTTGTTTAACATCGTTTTCATGTGCACCGGATGAATCCTAACCGAAAAAAAAAAGCAAAACAAACGAATCAATTCAGTTTTTGTTTTGATAAGAAACGTTTTTTTTACGTCAGTAACAACTGCGTTGATGAGATCGACGAATTTTTCTAATTGACTTTCGTTTGTTGACGAAATATCGAGCAATTCACGAAAGAATGTAATGGAAAACGTTCGAGTTCGAGTGAAACTAGAACGAGTACGACGATTGAAGGCAAAGGAAAAGCAATCTGCAATCTTACGATGAATCGGATATGGAATCCGTGAGAATCATTCGTTGAAAGAGTATCATCAAAGCTGAAACAGCTTCGAGATAATCCGGTTGTTCCTTGTCGAATCGCAGGTCAAAATCTGCGATTAACGTACAGAAAACATCTTTGTTTTCCGTCAAAGCTCTTTAAAAAAAAGCATTTTTAAGTTTTATTTTCAATAAAAATCAATTCAATGAAATTTACGTTTGAATCTTCTGCAAACCGTAATCATGTTCGGTCAGTGAAATCATCGTTCGTATCGCCATGGTTGTTTGCGTCCAAGTTTGCTGATTTTTCGTTTTCGAAAGGAAACGACATAGATTCGTGAGAATCAACGAGAGCATCTCGTCATTGGGCAGCGCATTTGCAAGATTTTCGAGATTATTCTCCGAGGATTTCGATAGACATTGATTTCCATCGCAAAGATTTTGAATAATCAACATGATTGCTTCTTGACAAAGACATGTTTCGTTCGATTCAGCACGTAAATGAATCAATTCGAACATATCTTTGAATAATTTCGAATATTTGTCATCCGATGAATTTAATATCGAGAGAACAGCACATTTGCCAGATCGAGTGGCGATTAACGAGGCGAGAAATGCGACTAAACGACCGAAGTCATTGTTTGACGATTTCAAATTCTTCGATATTTCGTTTTGATCGAGTTTCCAAGAAGAAACTAATTCATCCATTAGCAATTTGAGAAGATACTTCGCTAGTTTCGGTCCGAGATCGATTAGTTGGACGAAAAATCGACGAAGAATCTCTTGTACAATCGTATTCGATGTGTGAACAAGTGATTGAAGTAATTTTTCGAACTGATGATTCGAATCATGTGTAGCAATGAAATACATGACGGTGTAATATCGATGAAAATCATCTTTGATCGCTTGAATCTCCTGTTCGGATAGAGACTAAATAATAAAGAAAAAACGAAACGAAACGAATCGATGGTAACGAAGAAAATCGAGCGGCGATTTTACTTGTCGAACAGTATGTGGAAGTGGAATTGGCAGAAGTTCGGTTAAAAGACAAAGACCACATGGAATTGAATATGGATACAGTTGAATTAAACGAAGAATCTCTTGAATCACTTTAGTCCATGGACAGTTTTCAACGTGAACTGATTTTGAACAAAAGAAAAGATAAATAATGCTTTCAAATGTTTATTTGCTTTTTATTTTACTCGGTTGATTATCTGTTTGATTCAACCATGAATACGCGAGGAACGAATCGATGATGTTCGTTCGAATGATTTCGACATCAGTCACATCAGTTGATGGCGATGCGCAAAGTGTTACCGTATAAATCGAGAATAATGCATTGATCGGTGTTAAATCAACGAGCTAAAGTGAACAAAAACAAATCATTCGATGAAAATAAAAACGAAATTCATCTCGAACTTTTGTCTTTCGATCGAGAATTAACTTTTGTAGAAGTGTTTTGAAGAGAATTAAACTCGATTGAATTATTCCGTAGAGAATCAACCGATTGTGATAGTTAATGGTTAAACCGATTTGCCATGGACGTAATAATGCATCTGCACATTTCTATTGTCGAAAGAAGATTTTAAAAATACGTAAATAAACAATAAAAACAGAAATTTACTTGAAGTAAAGTGATTAAAAGAGAATAAATTCCTTGATGATAAAATTTCAGAAGTAAATAATCGTATTTGAGTTGAATTTGAGCACCGAGAGTGTATTGATTTTCCGGTGAAATCGAAAAATGTTGAATTAAACGTAGAATAGTCACTAAACTCGGCGAAAATTCACCGGAATTCATCGATTCATTGAATTGAATTTCGAATTCTTTCATGAGAATTTCAGCTGTTTCATCCGTTGGCTCGAACGATTTCAATTTCAATAACGGTGAAAACCAAGATTTCAATCGAACAAATCGTTGAGTTGAAACTAAAAATTCAAATTTTCTCCTCTCTCTCTCAACAATAAATCAATTTTCCTACATTTTTCACAAAGTTCGTACAATCGAACGCCATATCTTTCCAACAGAAGAATCGAGTCCGATATGACGAATATTTCATAGAGAATCTTCGATAAATATTTCATTTGAATACTATTTTTCAATGTTTCATCATCTAATCAAAGATAAAATCAGATTGTCAAGAGAGAAAAAAAAAGAAAACTCTTCAAAACAAACCATGATTTTCGAAAAAATACAGTAGAATTGAAAAGTTCTTGTCCATTGAAAGAACTTGAACGATAATTCGACGTTTATTCGAAATTTTTCTTATGTAATGATGAAATAAAATCAATGATAATAGACAATGAAGAACTTCTAATAGATGATGATGATCGATTTCTAAACTCTTGTTTAAACTTAACAATTTCAATTCATCAAGAGAATTTAATGTTTGAAATGCACACATCAATTGCGAACCGATTGGATCGTGATTTCCACTATCGAATTTCGTTTTAGCGAAATAAAAAGCTTTGAAAAGATGATTGTGTATCGTTGTTTGATTAAAAAGATAGATTAAAACATCCAATGAATTGAGCATTTCTCGAAAAATATCTTCGATTAAATAGAATAATTCATATTTTTGATTTAATATCGATAAATGTATGAGAACGGTCAATGATTGAAAGAAATCATTATCGATCATGAATCGAAGAATGATCGGCCAGGAATTTTCTTCGTTTGATTGTTTCGAAAATACAATTGGCAATATGGATTGAAATGGACTGAGACGAGAGGATTTCTCTTGTGATAATAAATCCGAATTATTAATTAGAACATCACGAATTGTCGAAAGAGAAAGATAAAGTTTATCCAAGATTGCAGTTTGTTCGCTTGTTAAACAAGACGAATCTTTATTCGAGAGAAGTTTCATTTGATTTTGAAAAGCGAAAAGTTCTTCATTGAAATGAATCTTTCGTATTAAACGATTGATCAACGCTGCTGAATGTTTGACTTCACTATTTGTTTGTAGTTTTTTTATTAAACGAAAATAAGGTGAAATGAAGTTTTCTTTGGGGAGTTCAGAATGTTGACCGGTAAACCAAAGTAAACCAGTCTTGAAAAAAATGGTTTGATCAAGAGTTTTTATGATTAAATATTTGACTGATGGTGAAATCAGAGAATTGTCAAAGAGATTTAATAATTTTGATTGAACATCGTTTTTCTAGAGCAACAAGAGAAAATTTTAAAATACGAAAAGAAATTTCATCAACAAACAATCCAATTATTCGACAAATCTTCGTTTAATAAACTCAAATGTCCGCAAAGACGAATTCCACATTTAATCAATCGAATTTTTAATAATGTTTCGTTGATATCAACAAATTGTTTGTCGAGAATATAATCAATATTCAATAGATTTAATGTCCAATCACTTAGACGTTCGATTGCTGATGCTAAAAAATCGAAATATATTAAACAAATCAATGAATATTTTTCAGCTTAGTACCTAAATCTTCATTAGAATCTAGACATGCTAATGCTATTGGAAGAGTTGTACAGATTGTTTCTAACGATTCGAGAAGTCTGTAAAAACAAACACAAAATGATAATCGGTTAGTTGAATAGAAATGTGAATTTTTGTAATTACGATAGATCACAATGATCAATAGAAGTACGAGAAAGAATCTTTCGAAAATGAAGAGTCAATTCTTCGTTTGCTTGACGATATGCATTATGATGCGCTTTTTCACGTTCGATTTCATAGGGAGTTTTTATCGGCGAGTGAAATGTCTAAATTATTATTATTTATTTTTGCAAAAGAACCATTTTTTTTCTTTACTTTCAGAGTAGTAAAACGTGTTGCACTACGTATATTACACAAAGCCTCACGCTAAACAGAAGAAATTCAATAGAAAACCAATGAAATGTTTTTCTTTCTACTTTTAATGCTTGATATTCATCTTCAGTGAATGATAAACCGTGCACACTTGATGTCTCACTTTCCGATGTGTTTTCATCTGACATATATGAATCTGCGTCCTATTTGTAGAAATTTAGAAAAAAAAACAAAGGTTTGTGATGAAAGGCGGCACATACGGTCGATGTTTGTTGTTGAAAAGTGTTTTCTTGAGAACGTCGAGAAACGTCATTCATTGACGATGGATGAGCAAATGATGGATCATCAGGTGGATGATACGATGGAATTCGAGCTGTTTTATCATCGAGTTCTTCGTTGTGAGGATAGTTACTGAACGAGAGATTCTTATTGTTTCTTTTTTGCTTGAATGAAACTTCGATTGACTTACGATGGAGAAAAGTTAGTACGTTGTGGTTGACGAGAATTGAACATTGGTGGAGGCTGTTGTAATCGAATTTGTTGTTCATCAGAACGAGCTGCAGGATTGTAGTCATGCATATGTTCATCTAAATCAAAGGAGAATTGAATAGAAAGAGAGAGAGACAAAGCATGTTTTCGCACCGTTTTGACGAGGTCGTTGTGGTTGTAAATGTGAAAAGCTCGGTGTAGGCTGAGGTTGCTGTCGAATTTGTTGTTCCGGCGGAGCGACCCAGACTCCATCGGAAGATAGTGTATTATCTATCATTGATGAGCCATGTGCATGTTGTTGTTGACCTTGAGGTGGAACTATTGCTAAGGATAACGTGTCCATTGGATGTGCACGTTGGGATGGAACAGCTGACTGGAGAAATTCAACTATTTGTTTATTGTTGCTCGGAGGATCGTGTCGAGGTTGCTGAAAATATTTTCAATGAAGTTTTCTTATGAGATTTGAAAGAGGATCGTCGTGTTTACCGGAGATTTCGGACGAGCTAATACGCCGACAATCGCGACTGTTAATACTTCATATTTTCCTTTGATAATCATTGAATCTGTTGGAATCTATACCGAATATATAAAAATTAAAACTTGAAAAAAATGATTTCTTTGACTTACGGATACGCGTAGACAATAAGCCATATCACTTTCATCATGAAAAACTTTTCTATTTGACGAATAAAATATACGAATGTATGAAACTATGATAAGTTATCTTACTTTCCTAATCGTCGATATCTCACTCGATCACGCATCGATCGTGTATTTAAATTTCTACCAAAGAATTCCAATTCACATGGCATTGGTTTAGTTGCTCTTCAAAAGACCGAATTCGAATAAAAACAAAGCTCATTTTTGTCAATTTACCCAACACGTAATGACGATCTTTCGGAACTATTGACATTGTAACCAGCTGGTAAAATACGAATCTCATCGATATATACGGGTTGATCGAATTTAATTTCATCTACTCGAAGAACCTGAAAGTTACAACGAACATGTCAAAATGGAAATTTGATTGATTTCTCTATTTATTCTACCTGTTCAATTTCTCCATCATGAATAATCGTATCGAAGAAAAGAAATTCCGGTTGTCCTGAACTCATCGTTTTCTTATTACTGACATCTAAAAGTTTTCGATTCAAATACGTCATTGTCAAATTTGAGACAAACAAAAAGAAGACTAAACTAAACTCAATTAAGTTTCATGTATTCTTTTTTTTTCTATTTTCTTTTCCTTATACATATTTTAATCAATGCATGACTGGTGGACAGCTGAAATGAATAGAACCAATCGTTAATTTAACATCGATTATCGACGACATCTATCAACATCATCGTATATAGTCTTTTTTTTTATTTCAAAAAACTAATTAGCTTCAAAACAAAATTCGTCGAGATATTTCACCAAGATAATGAAGACGTGCGACGTCGATATCGTTCAATGAACGATTGAGCTCTGTAATTGTCTATTCGGAAATGATGAATTAGAGTCGATTTAAGAAAATGAATTAGATGTATTTACTGTATTGTGTTGTAATGCTTCACTTAGATACTGAATGCCATCGCTGTTGATTAGATTATGTTTTAAATTAAATGTTTGAAGAGTCTAGAGACAGAAAGAAAATTGAACATGTTTGAAATACAGAAATGAGTTTCGATAGTACTGAATTGTGTTTTAATCCTTTGCTGAGATATGAACAATCTTTAGAACCAATTAGATTGTATGAAAGATCGAGAGATACAAGTGTCTATAAAAACACGAAAGTTGAGTTTAGGCCAATAAGAAACCAAATTGATTCGTTATCACTGAATTGTATTGTAATGCTTCGTTGAGACAATCAACACCGTCATCTTCTTTCATATCGTTACATTGAAAATTACCTTCGGAGAGTGTCTATTGAAAACGAAAAATGACAAAAATGAATACATAGTGTAAATATTACTGTTTGATTCAATAGTGCTGTACATAAATCTTGAATATTTTTATCATGAATGATGCCGTATAACTTATTCAGTTTTTTACGTATCTTTCAAAAATAAAAACGAAAACAAAATAACTTGCATTGCATGAGAAACAATTGATGAATTACTGTGGTCTGTGGCAATGTGCCATTGATATATTGAGAGCTTTCACTACCGATTAAATTATTTGCGAGGTTGAGTTTTTCAAGTGTCTATTGTATGATGAAAAATTGAACTAGGATAATAAATAATCCAATTGTTACTCGATTGTGTTTCAATGCTTCGCCAATATATTGACAACCTTCTGATGAAATCAAATTCTTCGAAAGATCAAGTTGTATAAGAGTCTATACAAATTTAGCAATATGAATATAGAATCATTTCGATGTTGATTACTGTGTTTTGGTACAATGCTTGTGATAGATATTGAATACCTTTATTTGCAATGCGATTTGAACTTAGAATGAGCACTGTAAGTGTCTGTAGGCAATGAGAATGTTGAATTTTAGTTCACACAACTAATATATATATTTAGAGTTACTTTATTAAATTGTAATGTTTGCCCAAGATATTTGGCACCTATATCAGTAATACGATTTTTTTCAAGGTCAACTCGTGTGATTGTCTACGAAAGAAGAAAATATTATAGTCAGTTGAATATCAACAAGTTAGCAAATTATTCATCACTATATTGTTGAATAGTGCTTTAGCAAGATGTTGTACGCGTTCATCTCCAATTTTTCGCCATTTCACAAAAAGCAATTGTTGTATCTTCGGAAAACAATCAACTTTTTAACAAAATCTTATAAATCATAATCTACTTGGAATCGTTGGTATGCATTGATAATAGCATTCAACCGTTGAGATACATTGATCATTGATAGAAATAATGCTGCATTACTTAAATGATCTAATATACGGTATACCAATTCTATTGGCAATGCTTGCAAATTCAGAGACATTTTTTTTTGTATTCTTGATATCCACGTTGCAATGAATCGTTTTTATCATATTTATAAACATCCAACCAACGACATAAGAAAAAATTAGTATGCCAGTGATATTTTGACATGTTTTTTGTAATAACCGTCAATAAGCCTCTATAGCTCAGTGGTAGAGCGCCAGTCTTGTAAACTGGAGGTCCGTAGTTCGATCCTGCGTGGAGGCATCGTTTTTTTTCTTTCCTT
>ERZ778019.2436-NODE-2436-length-17902-cov-11.995237_pt1 | contig 17902 bp, 21 predicted proteins | sample MGYA00375749_ERZ778019 | MGnify/ENA primary metagenome ERZ778019 (study PRJEB29350, sample SAMN05389821) | bioreactor metagenome | isolation source: Ammonium sulfate bioreactor | place: South Africa: University of Cape Town | collected 2014-03-17 ... | reverse complement strand
GATCAACACAACGGTAGTGTCGTCATCTACAGATATGTTTTTTTCCTGCACTCAATTGACTCTCACATGTACGCAGTTCCTAAAATGAAATCATAACCAATTGCTTTTCTCCACTGAAGTCGTACTTTATAGTATTACTAATTTCTCGAAACTACCTATGAGTCATTTTTAGTCACAATTAATCACGCAATTCACGAAATGTATCATTAAAATCACCTACTAGAATAAAGTATAAAAGTGGTAATGTCTCCATTTGCACGAATGCTAGATTTATATAACAAAAGCTATTCGCTGGGGAAAACTCCGATGATTGTTGCTATTGTGAAGTCCGTTTAGTTTTGACTACGTGGGAAAGAGAATGAAACACCTATTTATTCAGATCTATTCTAAGAGAAAGCAATAACAAAAAGTTGCTCAACTGGGTAAATTTGTAAAAAAAATATTCTCGAATATCTTTCTTCATATTGCGTCATAACGTAATCAGAATTTGAGATCTGTATTGATGTAGACACAAGATTTATCAAAAACGCGATTAAATGTTGAGATTATGGCATTTTTCAGTATTTAAACACGTGCTTGAAAGAGCGAACGTTAAAGTTTCGTAATTCGAGTGTGTAATTGCTGAAATATAGTTTCTACTTTTTGTGGATGTGTATATATACATGTACAGAGCCAAGCACGTGTGGAAACACTGAAAAATCGAATCTTTTTTCCATGGAGATCAAACGAAAGGTACCAATTGTTTGTCAATTCGATAATACCTGTTATCTCCATAGAAGTAAACATTGATTTGAACGTTGCGATAGTAGTAATCGAGTAATCACCAGTAAATCGAACGAAAGTATAAACGTTTATTTCAGATCAACAAAATACGAATGTATTTCGATTGGAATCAATGTGGCTGAAAAACCTTTTAAAAGTATATGTTTGTTTTGCATAAATTAAAAAAAGGTTGCATTCTGTCTGCACATATTCGTCCCATAAGTCGTTACAAACTCAGCGATAATATGCGAAATTTAACGAAACTCGACACGTTTTTATCAGGTAATAAAAGGAAGAAAGAACGACTTACATTTATCTTGTAATACAATAAATGACCCGATGGTTTTTTACTCTCGCCTTTAATGACGAAAAATATAAATTTGCAAAGAGCAATGGAAACTCTTCTCAGTATGTTGGAAAGTAAATACATGATTTTTATAAAGTCATGGTTACTATCAACAAGGAAGTACGCAGTCTCAAACACAAAACAATGTGTTTGTTTATTTGTCTATCGAAATGGAATCGAGTTCACTTACAAGGACAGCATTTTGTTTGAAACTGGTCACCCTCACGTGACCGTCATCTAGGCATATAATAAAATTCCACACAACATTAGTATACAACGTTTGCTTGATGAATTTGAAAATGAATGAAACCATTTTTTTTTCTTTCTATTCTGCGCGCATATGTCGACTGGGAAAAAACCCAGTCCTATTAATGTATCTGTTTTCTTGTCAGTAGGCCCGTAATTATTGGGTTTTTCTTTCGAAAAATGATAGATGTTATGTCTGCACAAGGTCTACGATGTTATGTTTTTATTAACACAATGTTATACCGTTAAATCGAGACATATCTGAATCAATTTCAACGACTAATGCTTGCATACGTCATGAAAAAAGAAAAAGAATGAGTAAAGAGAGAGAGCGAGAGAGAAAAAAAGAGTCTGAATCATGAAAATCAAGTTCGAGTTTTGTTTTAATAATTGATTGTTTCACTTTCAACAGCTTTATCACGAACAATTGGATAACTTGCTGCACTACTAATACCACACATATTCTTCTTGTTTCGAGCGATTTTTATGTAGCCTTTGTCACCCCAAGCAGCCGACCAACTAAAAACAACTCTCAATATAATTCATTTTAATGTCGATCGATGGAAATCTACCTATTCTTAACGATGTAGTATTCTTGTTGGCCTTTAACTGGATCATTTGCAACGCCATAACCAACAGCTAAAACACCGTGATCAAGATCTTCAGATGAACATTTAGCATCGGAGTAAACACCTTGAGAAAAGAAATGCGGAAAAAGTTCTTATTTCAAATCAAAATTTTCGAATTCAAACCCGAAACATAGAATTGAAATGACTCTTGACTAGCATCGATAGCAACTGAAACTGGACCTTGAAGAGCTAAAGCTTCCTGTAAAGCTGTTTCATTTCCTTCAGGAATATCAACAAAACCATCACATGTTGTTGCAACAGATTTTCGTCGAAATTTACAAGCAGCTTGATCCTATTTGTCAATCAAAAATTTGTTTTTGTTCTCATATCAAATTTCGACCTACTTTTCCAACATATGGATAAGTTTTGTCATCATCAATACCTTTGTTATCATGTACATATTTAAAAGCATTGTCCATCAAACCACCATTGCATCCATTGTTACCCCAATTAGTCGAACAATCAACGAGTTGTTGTTCACTAACAGTAACTAATTTACCAGTTGCACGAGCATGATGACCTTCAAGTGCACCAGTCTGTAGAAAAGAAAAGAAAAGAAAACGCATAATTTATTCTTCTTTCAATTTAATCAACATACAGCACTAAATGCCCAACAGGAACCGCATTGTGCTTGATCTTTAACCGGTGAAACGAGCCCTTGATCACGCCAGTCAACTGACACAGGAAGTGTGACATACGGCGAGGCTGGAACATGCAAACGACGGTAATCGGAATATAATTTACGAGCATTTTTATCACGTCGATAACCATTGAATTGAGCACGAAATTCTTGATTTGTCTAAATGAAATAAAAGCAAAAAAATTAATGAGTTCTGTCAGAATATCATTTATCTATAATACTAAAGCAGCGAATTTATTAATTCCTAATCGAAATGTATGTAAACCGAGATCATGTTCAAGATTATGTTTAACAATTGTTTTGATATTATTCGCAAAGATTTTAAATCGATGAATTTCTTCTGTTGTTGTATTATAAACAATTCCGTAGCCTTTCTTAAAATTGCGCCATAAATCTCCAATATGTGATTCGACATTGTCAACCGATGGTAAATAAAATCCATCACCTAATGACACTGGAGTCGAACCAATTAATGGTAGAAGAAAAACAGCCAAAAAAACGATACGCATAATTCTTTCTATCTAAAACGTTTTTTATTCAAAATGTACGCACCAAATGTATTTCTTTCTTATCTTTTCGTTCTCTCTCTCTCTCTGCTGATCTTATATAAGATTTAAACAAACAAACTTGTCTTTAGTTTTGTTTATCAGATAAATCAAGTGATTTATTTCAAAATTTCACATGTATGCATTGTGACAATGAAGAATGTACAAACAACGAACGACTAACAATAACAACAACAACAACAACAAATACAACTGTTTATTTATTCTAGAACATCGATCGATCGATAGAAAAATAAAATCTTATCGAAATGAAAGAAAAGAAAATCGATTTGAAATCTATTCGACTAGATAAAGAAGAAGAAGAAGAAGAAGAAAACGAACGAGAGAATCGATAAAGAATTCTTATTTCGAAAGACCATAACGAATCGCTTTCGATGATAAGAATGAGTGCAAATGGAAGACGAACGGTTTTGGTGATGTCGTAAAATCTAATTCCTAGAAGAAAGAGAAAGAAAAACTTCGTTTTTACCAAGACAAACAAAAGCCAAATTCTGAGTATTTTTACCATAACGCCTTCTTCGCCATGAAAATCTAATGTTAACAAATGATCGTTATCATCTGATGATGAACGAAGTTTTTCGAATGGTTCTTGCCAAAGAACACGAACGTTCGTCGTATTATAATCCGATTCCGTGTATAATGTAAATCCATATTCAAAATGTAAACATAATTTACACACTCGATTGTTCCATTTACAAGCTGAAAAGAAGAAAAGAAAAAAGCACAAGATTGAGTATGATTTGAATGAGATATTCATTTCTTACGAAAAGCGACTTCTTTGACACGTAGAACTGCTGTTTGAATAGACTGAGTAATTGAATTAGCCCAATAATCTAAATCACGTTTAGCTTCAATACGAAAAACGTGTGTCACAACACCGAATTTTGTTCCACAACGAAGAATTAAATTCGAAATATCGATATCAATCGACGAATCCGAATGTGATTGAATACATCTTTTCAAAAAGATAACATAGAAAACAAAAAATCGATTTCATTTTGTGGATTTACCGGCTCGAGAGTATTGGATAGGCAATATCCGGTTCTCGGCATGTCTGTTTCGACACAGGTGCACATGATAGAAAGCAAATCTCAGCATCAGTTAAAATCAAAAAAATTGGCCGCCAACATTTCAATCTCGTTCTTTCATCGTCACTCATTTGTTCGGCTAGCCAGCCTAAAGCTTTAATTTCCTGACAATTTCTCGTCACATAGAAATACTCTTCGATTTCCGGCAAAATTTCCAAAAGATATCGAGAAATCTTTGCATGAAGAATATAAAACCATTTTCGAGCATACATATCATCGACAAACCGAAGACTGTAGCAGATTTGATTGTACGGGAGAATAACATCTAAGATCGAACCATTCATGCCATTGGTAAGCAATGGTGCAGCCGTTGCCGGCGGAGATGATGTTGTTGAAAGAACGAGAACATCGGTGGCTGATGATAGACGACGGAAAACGTAGCATAAACGAAGAGATATTCGTTTAGTTTCGTAGTTTGTCGAGTCAGTTGATGATTGATGGAGAAGAGGGACCGATGGAGTTCGTTTATTGATTTCATCGTATTGTTTTCGAATTGATGTTGGCGTTTGTTTTTGCATGAGAAGCGTGACTTCACGTAGATATCGAACTGAAAACAGACAGACATCGAATCGATTCGAAAAGAAGACAATTCACGAGCAAACCTTCGAGGTCAACTTCTCGGCCAGTTCGTTTTAATATTTGAACGGCTTCTTCATGTGAAACGTGTTGTAAATCTCGACCATTTACAGACAAAATCGCATCGCCAACATAAAGTTGACCAGTTAAATCAGCCGGCATATTGGGAAAAATTTTACTAATCAAAATCGGCATTCGATTTTCTCGTCCGCCTTTAATACTAATTCCTATCATGACAGCAAAACAATTGAATCGATCAGTGAATTCATCTGAAATCCGCTTACCTAAACCCGTATTATCGGGCTTAACGATTTTTACTAAACGTTTTTCACTTGTAATGTGATCGGATTGATCATAGATAGTTGATTTCTGTTGAAAGATTTCGTTGGATAATTGTTGTTCAGGAATAACATATTCGAGAAAGAGATTATCATCTTCTAAAGTTAAATTCGCTTTGATCCATTTCGAATGAACGTAGAGTTCGACAACTGCACGTTGTTGTTCGGCTAACGGCGATTCGCCTGTCATTCGAATATTCAACTCTCAACAATCGAAAAACGTCTCTAGTTGTCGATGCAGAAAATTTGTTTATTTTCTTGTTTATTTTCTGAATGGATTGATTGAATCAACCAATAAAAATCGACTATGGACACGGAGTAGCGTAAGACACAACACAAAATGTATTCGAACTGAAAAAAATAAATTCGAACTGCGGAATACGATCGTTGTTTCAGTTGATTCGGAAACGAAAAAGACTTTGCTTGCGAAGCGACACCTATCTCTCTTTCTATTCTAGATCGATTGAAAAACCACCATGGTAAGCCGGATATTTCACTAGAGAAATAAAAGAACGACACTCGATTTGTAGCCACAAAACGAACATATCGAACTCCATCGTAAACGACATGGTCGTCGATTCGATCACGAAGAAAAACAGTACGACGTTGAACTAATTGTTTTATCGTTGAAATCAATCGAAATTTGATTTTTAGAAAGAAGAAAGAAGGTCGTTTGCCACATATTCTATCGAAGAAAGCTCAAACATTACGTGGCATTAAGTAGATTGTTTTGTTTTTTGTCAATGCAAAGCATTTTTAACAAAATAATTTAGAGCGAAATTATACAATAAACGTCGACAAAATGAGAAGATTCAAATGAAAAAAACCATTAAAAGTCATGAAGAAAAAGAAACAAAACAACGAGAAGAAGTACCCGAAGGTGCTCTACCAGCTTATTTACTCGATCGTGAAAAACAAAGTCGAGCTAAAATTCTTTCGAATACAATTAAACAAAAACGAAAAGAAAAAGCCGTAAGAAAATCGAATCGAATCGAAATATTCAACAACAATTATTGTGTCTCTCTCGTAGGGCAAATGGGATGTGCCGATTCCGAAAGTGAAAGCTGTTAGTGAAGCTGAAGTCTTCCGAGTTGTTCAATCGGGCAAACGAAAGAGTTAGAATTTCGAAAATAAAATCGAAAATTTTCACCGTTGTTTCTCTTTTGATTTTATCAGAAAAAGCCTGGAAACGTTTGGTAACAAAACCATGTTTCGTTGGCGAAGGTTTTACACGTAAACCGCCAAAATTCGAACGATTTATTCGTCCAATGGTAAACAATCTTTTATCTTTTTGCATTTTTTTTTATTGAGAAAATCCGATTTTTCAGGCTCTTCGTTTCACTAAAGCCCATGTAACACATCCGGAATTGAAAGCAACCTTTCAATTGCCTATCATCGGTGTTAAAAAGAATCCAAGTTCACCGCTCTACACATCGCTCGGCGTGATTACCAAAGGAACTGTTCTTGAAGTAAGAAAACGAAAAAAAAAACGTTCTCGATTTGTTGGAAATTTGATTTTCTAGGTCAATGTCAGCGAACTTGGTATGGTCACACAAGGTGGTAAAGTTGTTTGGGGTAAATACGCACAAGTAACGAATCATCCTGAAAATGATGGATGTATCAATGCTGTACTTCTCGTTTAAATCAATGAAAACTTGTAATCGACGTTTGTTGTTTTGAAAATAAAATAAAAAAACTTCGTCTAAGAAACGGTTGTTCCGAGTTTAAAGGTTCATATTAAAGTATTCTGTTTCATAAATATAAACTGAAATTCATACCGACTGATAAATATTTACAGTATTTGATTACCTTTCGACTATGTTCAACAGATTTTTTATTGATTAAAAGGCATATTAAGCGCGTCATATTTTCTCTCTCTCGTGTTTTTTTTTGATTGTTCTGTTATTCAGCTGTTTAGTGACGTTAATTTTTTAAGACGAGGAAATTTCTTTTCTGCTAAAGTATTTCACAAGTGATATTCAACTCATTTCTCAATCTAAGAAAAACAAATCGAGAAAATTAGATTTTCTTGAGTCAATAAGAGAAAAACGAGAACAAACTAGCACATAAATAATATTTGATGAGAAAGTAAAAGTACTCTTTGTCAAATTACCATAGATGACGACGTGTTTAGTTCACTAGAGGATTTTTTTGTTCAAAAAAATAAAAAAACACTAAATTAAGACTCGAGTGCATCATGCTCTTTCTAAATTCGAGTGTTTCGCGTGCGAATAACAATTCGGAAAGATCAACAACAAATATTTGCTTGAACATCATCGGGTTTTTTTGTGCAATTGGTATTATCTGTGGTTTAGCTTGTTTAATCTACGGTAAATCCATCTCAATCGAAATATATTCAAGAAGACTCTTTTGAAATTTTCTAAAGGTTTGGTTGTTAAGTATTCAACATTGATTATTGTCGGTGGAATTGTCCTTGGTATATCGTTATTTTGTATAATTCTATTTATTCTGACGATTTTCTGTTGTATAAAAAAATGACAAACACTAATATGAATGAAATATTCGGCTATTTGTTGTTTTTTTCAATAGGGCTAGTCTCGTTGAAGAATTTATTTTTATTTTTCAAACGTATTTTCGTTCCCATACGCACCCTCTCTCTCTCTCACGCTCTCGTTTTTTTTTCGCTCTTTTTCTATAATAAAATAGTTCAAATATTGCAAACTACTCGAATGAAGAGAAGACATTCGAATGAAATGTCTCGAGGTGATCAATGATTTGTTTGAATAACAAAAACGAGAAATTATTTTAAACATAAGAGTCTAGGTGAGAGAACAAACAGGCAAAAGGTGAAAACTTGTCGATGTCGTTTTCAATCATTCATTTCTTTGCTCTCTCTCTCTCCCATTCTCGTTCGTTCTCTCTTGCTCGTTTACTTTTTAAAGAAGCAATAGAATAAAATATATGCATTATTGTTTTTTTTATTGAGTTTCATACAGGTCATTTGAAATTTTTACTATCAAATCGATTAGAAAAAGAAATTATGCCATCGAAAACTCGTTGGAGATTAAATCCAAAGAAATGGTTCGGTCATAAATCTCATGCCGGACAAAAACAAGAATCAATGACTGTTCAACAATTAATACCGCCGCCAACGGCAACAACAACAACACGATCAATTACAACGATATCAACTAATCTATCCGACAGATCTAAAACACGTGTTGTTCCAATATCATTTTCGAATGTAATGAATCGACAGCATACAGTAGCAAATCCTTTTCAAATGCCTGCATTTCGTTTTCAACGTCAACGAAATACATTTCAACATACCGAGCCAACGATAAGAAAAAATAGTCGCATTGAAGAGAATCTTGCATTTGATATCACTCGTTTGAATATTTCTTCAATAGTTCAAACAAAAATCCCCGAAGATTTCGAACAAGACGAACCCGAAAAACCTCTCGAAATCAGTATCCTAGATTTGTCACATCGTTGTGTCGTTGACTATCCACGTGAAATTTCAAATCAAACTCAAAATAAAACTTCTCTTCCATCTCGTTCATCATCATCATCAGCATTGTCTCTCAACGATGGCAGCGATAGTTCATCATCAAGTGGAATATTCACTGATGAACGTCAACGTACAGAATCCAAAGAGACTCTATCAAATCTTGAAGTTCTTTCCATTGAATCGATAGCCGATTCACAGATGTCAATGAATCAAATTCCAACTCGTCCAATAATTCATCATCATCGACGGCCCGTATCAGTTTTCGAACTCACCGATGACAAACCTCAAAAACGACAAACTCCTTTCGAACAATCTCAACGTTGCCAAAGTGCAGAAGGCATACTCAAAGATACTCAAACAATTTCACCAAATAAAAGTCGACAACCATCAGCGGCTATTATGAAAAAACTCGACAAACGTCCGACAACAAGTCGATCACCGTCGACTGCTCTCATCAAATCCGGTTTCGTTCGTGTTGCTAACGATACATATCGTTTAACTGGCAGCACAGTCAATCATTTTTCTTTCGACACTCGTCGAGAATTGAATCCCTCTTATGATCACGACGATGTCCTTCGATCGGCCAACGACGAAGCATGGTACGCAACATTACCTCGTACAACATCAACTGAACAGTTACACAACACTCAAACCGATCTTCGAATGATCGTCGATGAATGTATACGACCATTGAGGACATCGATTGGCAAAACAAATCCCCCGATCAAACCGAATAACAATCGTTTTCGACGAACACAAACACAATTGAATATTGAAAATATTAGTGAGAGATTATTAGCCAGTGTTGACTATCGAATGTATACACGGTATCAGCGATGCAATTGAATACTTTCTTCTTTTTTTTTCGTGTTTATTTTGAGCAATAAAACAAACTGAATCGAAAAAATGAAAATATTGTTCGATATTCTACGGTTTCGTTCGAATAAATATCTTCAACTCTAACCTTTCGACTTGTTAATTAATCTCGATTTTTATCACCTGTATGTATTGGTTTCTTCTTTCCTGATAATTCTCATCTACCACCCACAATGTGCACGACATGTGATTATGTCTTAGGTTTAATCTTATGCATATAGCTTAGACTACAATTATCGACGTCATGTCACCCGGAAGTCACTATGTTAATCGATTAATCAGAATAGGAGAGAGAGAGAAGGGGGAGAGAAATGAAGTCAAGTGTAGACGATGGGAGTACGGTGACTACTTGAAATCACATTACTATTGCGCCGTTCACTCAGCAGGGAATGAACGTAAGAGTATGTCATTTGCAATTCGATCGAATATCTTTATCTACCGAAAGTATTGAATTTGATGCTTTAACACGTTTTTCTTTTTTTCTATTTTGTCTTGTTATTCGAATGAAATGAAATTAGGTGTTTTGATCTCATAAAAATGATGAGCAAATGTGTTTTATGAATATCCTTCGGCAAAAAACTAATTCGATTTTTATCGTCATTTCTTTGATGATTTCTTAATACGTGTAAGGATTGTATAAATAAACACCTTTATATAGAGACAACGTGCAGTTCTTTTGAATTTTTATAATTGAAAAAAACAATAAGATTTCATTCGACTCAGGAAATTTACATGTGACATTGTTCTTTTATTTGTTATTCATTTACACATTAGAAAATGTGTTAGAGTACCGTATGAATATCCTTCCGGTCAAAGAAAAGAAAGAAAAAGATACGCCAGCAGGTTGATTGATTTTCATGGAAAGAACAATTTTGATGTGCTAATGAGAATGGTGCATAATCAGCCGATGCGTGACGTGTCAAGAGATTGAAAGTGTGACTGATGAGAAGAAGAAATTGCGAGAGGTATGTTTCTTTCCCACTTCACTTGACTTCATTTCCATATTGAGATTAACTTTTTTTCTCTTTTCGATTTCTCGATAATTGCATGGCGTGTATAAGTCGAGAGATTAATGTCTGGCGAGAAAATCATTTTTCAAGTGTGTATAAACGGTGATTTGAATTATTTTATTTAAATAACAGATAACAACGATAAAAAAATATTACATCATTCCACTTTGCTGCATTTGTTCGCGTAGTAAAATGATGCTCGCTCGTTGATCAGCCGGTAATTGAGCAATTTGTGCGTCGGTTAGTTGAAGAACTTGAATTAGTAGTTGTGCTTTTTCTTGATCGGTACGAGAGAGAGTCGGTGCTGCTGCTGCTGCTGTTGTTGTTGGCAGAGGAAAATTCATTCCGGGTAGTTGAGAATGAAATGGAAGAGGTGGAACAATAGGCAGAGGCGCCTGAGGAAATAAATTGGGAATAAGATTTGGAGCTGATGTTGGATTTAACGAGGAAATATCTGGTCGTTTGTGAAGCATGGCTGCTGCTTCGTTTGGAGGAATGAGATCCATGATGACCAGCGATTGAAGCATGGCGTAAGTTAATTGAGGATTTTGTATGAGAATATTTCGTGCTTCGACGGGATATTCTTTGATAATTGTTTGCATTTGTTTCATAAGATCGACGACTTGTTCAGGAGGAAGATTGACTAAAAATGAAAACAAAATTATCAACTCGTTCTTTCGAAGACTAACTATTTACTTAGTGTTCGTGTAATGACTTCCGGGACTTTGTCAGGAGTTATGTTTGCACTTGGAACATTGTCAAATGTCGGCTGACGGGTAGCTGTTTGCTGATGAAATAATCTCAATTCATCGGCTTGTGTCGAAGCTTTATCTACTCGTAATGATCGGCCATTAAATTCGAAATCATGCAGATTCCGAATTGCAGATTGTGCCATTTCTGGATCTATGGTAATATATTCAAAATTCATCGTTACATCAATCGAGAAAAAAAATTCTTTTACCAGCATATTCAGCAAATCCGTATCCTTTCGGATTGCCTGTTTCTCGATCGAAAACAATACGAAATGAAACAACGGGTCCAACAGTTGAACATATTTCTCTCATTTGCTCTTCAGTTGTTCCATGCGGAATATTTCCAACGAAAACCGATCGAGCTTGCTTTTCTTCGGTCGACATTTTTGGATTTCAAAATAAAAAACTTTTGACATCATCGTGTTGAAATGGATTTTCATTGGTCAAACGTATCCATTGCGTTCGGATTTGTTGTTTACAGACTGCATCAATGTTTTGAAAAAACTCGACCAATTGTATGCATCGAAAAATGCAAAATCATTTGTTGATGAATGAACTCTTGTTAGAAAAAAAAAGAAAATTTCTGATAGTAAGAGGTTTGTTCGATTAACTTAGAGTTGATGTTTACGTTTTTTTTGAAAGATTTTTTCATGAGATCATCTATGAAATGATCGAAAGGAAAAAACTCGAAGAAAATCAAAGAAATACACTTGGTATACGGTGATTAATCATATGCATACTAAGCTATAGTTTTAACTTCGAAATTCTATTGAAAAACAAATCCTATTTCAACATGCAACATTCGTTTTTTCTATTGCAGTTGTTTTTTTCTATATAAAATCAAGGCAAAATTTATTATTACGATTATCATATTATCGAATATTGATTGTCAATGACTACTACTAATGTGAGCAGTTCAAAAGGTAAGGAACGATCGAAATAGACGAACTGAAGACAAACGAACACATAAAATATAATTGGTTTCTAATCAAATGATTTCTGCTATTGATAATGCTTGACGAGAATTCGGGAACAAGATGAGAAAGAGAGAGACTTTATAGTTTATTGAAATGACTACTGGCGACATCTTAGAGGGTTTTTGAATATTGCAGGTTCACCAAATGATGATCAATCATCGAACGATAGTCACAGCAAAGACAACAGCACATCAAGTTACATACAGTAAATGCTTTTATTCTCGATAAAATGAAGACAATTTCGTTTGTTTGCAGAGATGATGAAGATGATTTAGTCACATTCCGTAGTCGAAAATCATATCCACAACGTAATAATCGTCCGAAACTGAACTATCGTGATCTTGAACGAGGTGTCTACGATGCCTATGAAATCCGTCAATCACAATGGGCACTTGGCGGTCCGAGTCGAAATAATAAAGACTCGAAAAACAATGAATTTAGTGACAATGAAGACGAAGACGAAGATGATAACAATGATGATACAGATCAGTTACATCGTCGAGTTTGGTGTATTTGTAAGAAACCATGGGACCATTCGAGATTAATGCTTCGATGCGATTCGTGTGCCAATTGGTATCACGGAGATTGGTAGATGAATATTGCTTTTTTTTTTTATTGATTTACAATTGTTTTATGTGTTTAGTATCGGTGTTACGAAAGAACAAGCACGAGTACTTGATATGAATGGCGATCAGTTCGTTTGTCCGCCATGTCGAAGTATGAAACTCGATTGACTTTTATGATTATGAAAAACGAGAGTGATTGATGATTGTTTAGAAGGGACAGTCAATTCTGAGTCAGCAGTGATTAAACGAAAACGAATTGATGTTGTTGCACCACCACCACCAACAACAACAAAGACTCTAACACAATCCGAACCATCCAAACGAACGAAAACGAGCATTTTCTTTCACCGAGATTCTCCAGCAGTAGATAATTTATTTTAAATTCGCACATTAAACAAATCTTTTCCTTCAGGAACCACAAATTCATTGTATAGTCCACGGTTGTAGTAATTGGGCGAAATCCGGTTGGATTTATTGTTCTCCGGCTTGCATTCGTCGTCATATCAATGAAACACTTCAAGCTATTCAACGAAGCAAAGGCGCTGTGAGTTGATTATTCGAACACTTCTCAACGATCATTTTCGTTTTTTTTAGAACAACGATATTCCGGCCACACGTGAAGATATTTTATTATACGAAAATCGGACAAAAAAACTTCTCGATCGAAAATTAGTTCCCAAAGTCGAAGATCTCTGCACATGGATCAATCAACATCCATCCTACGAAATCGTCAAACCAGCTCTTCGTCAATCGATTTTACTAACTGCGAACGAATCGAAAGCATCTGCATCTACAAACATCGCTCGATCGTCATCGATCACGACACCGAAAACACCAACAACTCCAACTTCAACCAAACCGAAATTATCCTGGGTACCGGTCGCATCAAATACGAAACCAGTGCCAATTAAAAAAGCTCCTGTTCAACTGGGAAGACAGACAAGTAATACTCCGAGTTCACCAGCCGTGCAAAACTATGCCGATATACGAATGAAAGTTCCACAAGCGTTGTTCGATAAATTAGTTATGAGGTAATTCATTGATTGGTTCGAATTTTGGTGGAGAAAATGTGTTCTGCTCGATTTAGATTAGAAAAAAGCGGTCAGAAAACAATTCCAACCGAAGAAATCAAGACAATTACCGACAAAATCGAAGAGGAAATGTATCGTGTTTATGGAAAAGTTGATAATTCATATAAAAATAAATTTCGTTCCTTATTGGCAAATATCAGTAACATGAATAACAATGTAAATCGCAGATTTGTTCTCTGTTTTCGATTGGAATTCTGTTTTTCCTCTATTTTCAGTTTTTTTATAAGCATATTCTCTCGAAAGAAGCAACAGCTAAGCAAATCGTAGCGATGAAACCCGAAGATATGTTACCACCTGGTAAACAATCGAAAGTTGACTTTCGAAAATCTATTTTTTTTCGTTTTATTTTCAGAGGAGAAAGAGAAACGTAAAGATGAATTCGAAAAAGAAGTTCAAATGATAATGAAAGCTAATGAAGAAACAGCCGAGGAAATGGCACGACGAGCACGAACGAAAAACACTCGTCAAGGTCTCGTCGATAATGACGCTGTACTTCATCATACTCCTACTGAATCAACTGCACCCGAACAATCCAAGCCAGTTGTTAAACCAAAGAAACCAGCACCGAAAGCTGCTGCTTCTCTTCCAACACCACCACCACCTCCTCTTCCTCCTAAACCAGTCGAAGAACCAGTTCCAGTTCGAATTCCATCCCCAGTTCGCGAAGATCCGCCTCCAATGTACCCCGCACTCGATCTCGATAACGATTACATCGAGCCCGAGAGTCCAACAGGCATCGATGCTTTACTCTACGATGATGACGATGATGTCAATTCGAGTCACACACCTTCACGATCATCGAGTATTCAACAGCAAACATCACATCCTGAATCACCCGGTGATAATCACGATTATCTTCCGCCTGCACAACAAACAATTCGCGATGATTACAATCCATTGGCCGCATCGAAACCAAAAGCCGAACCTCCGGCAATGCATCAGCCAACGGCCTTTCAATGGCGTGGCGTTATTTTTCCGCCGGATAGCAAACTTCTATGTCAATCAGTTCATGTTTTCGGTGAAAGTGATTATCTCGTTGGTGATATACCCGAACAATTGAATATTCTCGGACGGTTACGACTGGGTGATCTATGGGATTACGTTCGTGATTCACTTCCCGTTCGGGATGTCATTATTCTAACAATAACTTCCACAAATACCGATGAAACCAACGCTTTTTCACGTTATGTCGAACAATTACGTTCATCAGGACGAGCTGCTGTTATTAATAAACGAACTGAACCATCAGTGATACGTGATATGTATGTTCTACCAGCTGATATCAAAGATTGTCCATCGAATGTTATATCGAGTTTAGCGTTGGCAACAAATGTTAATCCGAAACAATTGTTTTTAGTTGTCATTGGCTCAGGTAAACGAACAAATCGAACTGGAAATCGATCTAATGAAAGTCAAGTTACGTATAAACCTGTGTCTTTACAAGAGACAACAGTTCGACGAGATCCACGATTAGTTAAAAATAAAGATCCGAGATTAACTACGAATTCCGAAGCAACTACTACTACCACCAAACTAATTCCACATCAACATTCGACCGATGATCTGCTCAAATTCATGTCAGAATCCATGGAACGTATTCGTCAAACGGCATCGACTGATGTTAAACAATCGTTAGTGAAATCAACATTAGAATTCCTCAGATCGAATAATCGTGAGGATCTATGCGAACGATTTAAAGCTGATGCAGCAAAACTAATAAGTGTAAACACAGCTGTGGCTGTAGGAGATAATTTAAATGAAGAAAATATGGAAGTTGAAGATGAACAATATAATAAACAATTAGAATTGAATGAATTCAACGATGTGGATTATCGACTTCTCGATCAAGATATGGATCATCGGATGTCAGAATAGACATTGAACGTTTTCGTGCAAAGTGATACTAAGAAAAATAACATCGTCAAAAATCAAATTGATGATTATTTGTTTTTTTAACATATGGTTTTTTTCAAAATAAAGAAAGAATATTGTGAATATGAAAAAATCTTGGTATGATTATTTTTCCGCATGTCACTTTTTCTCATCACGTATGATACGCATCATGTTTAATTTGTCCCGATTCATTTCAGACTATCGACAAGTGTGCTTAATGTTTTTCTCTGTTTATCTTTTCGTTTGAACCTTCAAATTAACATAAAAGGGTGGTCCAGAGGCTTTTCGTCACCAGATATGTCGTTGGCTACTGTCTACCAAGGACGTCCAACAGCCTGATGCATATACATACATTGCTACTATCAGCTACTTTCGTTATACAATTTCATCAATATGAATCCTTTTTTATATCCTATCGATACTATACGTAAAGCAGCCACTCACTCACAAACACATTCTTCATATGAAAATACCTTTTGTCAGTCTACTTTTTCATCCAAACAGCTTTTATCCAATATTCCGGGTAATCTGATACACAGACCTATACTGTAATTAATAGCGAGGTTTCATCCGAGCTTATATGTATTTTATTGCAAACGACAATAACTAGCGCGAACATAAACACCATTTTGTGTCCTCTCGTCAGCTACCCATTCGCCCGTGTATTTATCACCATTTGCATACTCCATATTGCCATTTCCATGTCTTTTATCGTCTTTGAATTCACCCTCAATCAGTTCATTCATAGGATTGACAGTTAAATGAAAGTTTACTACAAGAGACTGAAGACAGAGAGCATGTCAAGTGAATGCGGGATCTCATACCGTTCACCAGATTTAAATACATAGACACCATGACCTTCGCACTTATCGTGCACCCAATCACCTGTGTAAGTATCGCCACTGACATACTTGATATGACCTTTTCCATGTGTTTTGCCATCTTTCCACTCACCCTCAATCAGTTCATTCATAAGATGGACAATTAAATGAAAGTTTGCAATAAGAAACTGAAGATAGAGGACATGTCATGTGAATGTAAGATCTCATATCGCGTACCAGATTTATATACATAGACACCATGGCCTTCACGCTTATCATTCACCCAATCACCTGTATAAGTATCACCATTTGCATACTCCATATGGCCTTTTCCATGTCTTCTATCGTCCTTGAATTCACCCTCAATCAGTTCATTCATAAGATGGACAATTAAATGAAAGTTTGCAATAAGAAACTGAAGATAGAGGACATGTCATGTGAATGTAAGATCTCATATCGTTCACCAGATTTATATACCAAGACACCATGGCCTTCCCGCTTATCATTCACCCATTCGCCCGTGTATTTATCACCATTGGAATACTCCATATGGCCTTTTCCATGTTTTTTACCCTCTTTCCACTCACCCTCAATCAGTTCATTCATAGGATTGACAATTAAATGAAAGCTTGTAATAAGAAACTGAAGACAGAGAGCATGTCATGTGAATGTAGGATCTCATATCGTCCACCAGATTTATATACCAGGACGCCATGACCTTCACGATTACCATTCACCCAATCACCTGTGTAAGTATTACCACTGACATACTTGATATGGCCTTTTCCATGTTGTTTACCGTCTTTCCACTCACCCTCTATCGATTCATTCGTAAGATGGACAATTAAATGAAAGTTTCCTACAAGAAACTGAAAATAGAGAGCATGTCATGTGAATGTAGGATCTCATATCGTCCACCAGATTTAGATACCAGGACACCATGGCCTTCATGTTTATCATTCGCCCAATCACCTGTATAAGTAACACCATTGGAATACTCCATATGACCCTTTCCGTGCCAATACCCAGCTTTGAATTCACCCTCAATCGGTTCATTCATTTGATGCACAATTAAATGAAAGTTTGTAATAAGAAACTGAAGACACAGAACATGTCATATGAATGTGTGATCTCGTATCGTTTACCAGATTTAAATATCAAGACACCATGACCTTCGTAGTTATCATTCGCCCAATCACCTGTGTAAGTATTACCACTGACATACTCCATATGACCTTTTCCATGTTTTCTCC
>ERZ778019.2425-NODE-2425-length-18017-cov-11.817281_pt1 | contig 18017 bp, 24 predicted proteins | sample MGYA00375749_ERZ778019 | MGnify/ENA primary metagenome ERZ778019 (study PRJEB29350, sample SAMN05389821) | bioreactor metagenome | isolation source: Ammonium sulfate bioreactor | place: South Africa: University of Cape Town | collected 2014-03-17 ... | reverse complement strand
AGAACAATGTCGATTTCTTCCCAATTGCACCAAGTTTGTTTTTACTTTTCTTTTTTTCTTTTTCGTCGAATTCAATCGAAATTCGTTTTTTTTTCTTCTTTTCTCTAGGAAATCCGATGTCGAACATATGAAGAAATATTTATATGACTAACCAACTTCTGTTTTCTTCTCTTTTAACCAAAAGAAAAATCTGTTTAATGACTCATATTTACTTTATTCATCATTTTCTTCTATTTAAACCGACGAAATGACGAAAATCTTTATTTTAGTGGGTGAAGAAAGTAAAAATGCATTCGGAAATAACAACTGATCTTTCAATTGTTCATGAGAATTTATCGAAAAGAAAGGCGAATAAAGAAAATGTTGTTTTAATCAAAACAGGAGCTTTGAATCCAATTCATCGATCTCATATTGCAAATATGATCAAAGTCAAACAATATTTAGAAGAAGTCTATGATTTAAATGTGGTTGCTGGTTATATTTCACCAACACATGATCAATATGTTCAAGGCAAATTAGGTAAACATCTCATTCCAAGTCAACATCGAATTCAAATGTGTCAACGAGCCATTCAAGAAGAAAATCAACAACATTGGTTAGCTGTGGATCAAGCTGAAGCATTGGGTAGAACACTTCATTCGCACATTTCTTCATTTCTTTGTTTCGTTTTTAGCTCCTTCGTTTATTTCTCTAAGAAATGTGACATTCAGTCTTCAACAGTTTCTCAACGAGAAAATTCGATTGGATAAACCGATTCGAGTGATTTATGTTGCTGGATTAGATCTGTTCAATCGTTGTCATGGAATGAATGGTCTCAGAGAGAAAGACGTCGGTGGTGTTGCTGTTGTCTATCGAATTGGACAAGATTCATCGTTGATTCAATCGATTTTACAAGAAAATCCATCAAAACTTTATTTCATTCCATCATCAGACGTTGATTCCGATCAATCGATTGATATTAGTTCAACACTCATTCGAACAAATCTTCAAACGAATCAAGATTGTTCTCATTTGACTTATCCATCTGTTTTACAATATCTTTTCTCTATTTATCAACAAAAACAATAAAAACAAAAACAATTTGTAAGATAATCGATGAATTTTGTTTATTGACTCGCATATCCGAACTTAGCTCAGTCGGTAGAGCGGTAGGCTGTAACGGATCAAAAAACCATAGAAACCTATAGGTCCCCAGTTCAAATCTGGGAGTTCGGATTTAATTCTTTTTTTTTCCACAACTGGATAAAAACTGTTTTGTCAACTTTGAAACCATCGAATAATTGATCAATATGAATAATTTCTATTCTGAAATGAAATTCAGATGTCACTGTGTCAAAATACATATTTTCTTTTCTTTTCATTGGAAGAAACAAAAAAAATGATTGAAGACGACGAAGATGAGGATTTTCCACACGAAGTGTTTGGAAATCTCCATGAATTTCAGTTTTTTTTTCAAGTTGAAATAGTAATTTTATTTATTGATGGACATATCCGAACTTAGCTCAGTCGGTAGAGCGGTAGGCTGTAATGGATCAAAATCATAGAAACCTATAGGTCCCCAGTTCAAATCTGGGAGTTCGGATTTAACTCTTTTTTTTTCTTTCTCTCTAAGAGAAACTCGTGGCTCCATCTATCGGTTTCTTTTTTTGTTTTATTTTTTGTTGGTATCGAAAAAGAGTCGAATAGCATCGACAACACGTTGAACATGTTGAAATGTCATTGTAGGAAATAAAGGTAAAGTGACAATTAATTGTCCAACACGTTCTGCAATTGGAAACATATTTGATTTCGAAGGAAATTGTTGTTGATAGAAAGTAAATAAATGAATCGGTGGATAATGAATTCCTACACCAATTCCTTGTTGTTTCATATGTTGAATAAAATTGGTTCGAATGGAATGAATCTGTTGTTGTTGTTGAGGTAGAACAATTTGAAACATATGCCAATTGGTATTATTCATATCATAGATAGGTAATTGAACTTGATATTTATCTTCGAAATCTTGTCCAAAACAATGAAAATAATGTTGAGCTAATTGTTTTCTCAATTGATTGTTTTGATCGATTTGTTTTAATTGTCCAATTCCAATGGTAGCACAAATATCATTCATATTGAATTTAGCTGAGAGAGAAATGACATCATAGGGTTGTTTGTGATGATATTGAATGCCTTGCATTCGATAGATTTCAGCTTGTTCGACTTCTTGTTGATTATTTAAAACTAAAGCTCCACCTTCAGCTGTTGTTAAATTTTTATTTGCTTGAAAACTAAAAACAACTAAATCTCCGAATGATCCAATTGGTTTTCCATTCCAAAGTGAACCAAAGGCTTGTGCTGCATCTTCCACCACTCGAAGTTGATATTTATTTGCAATTTGATAAAGTCGATCCATATCAACGGGAAGACCAGCAAGATGAACAGGAAGAATAACTTTAGTTCGTGATGTAATTGCTTGTTCAACTTGATTTAAATCTAAATTTCTCGTTTGTGGATCAATATCAACAAAGACCGGTGTTCCATGATTGATGACAATCGAATGTGCAGTAGCTACCCATGACAAAGGTGTCGTTATGATTTCATCACCTTGTTCAATTCCAATAATACGTAAAGCTATTTGTAAAGCACTTGTTCCACTATTAAATGTTCGAACCGCACGACCAGCTAAGTAGTCGGATAATTGTTTTTCAAATTGAATAACTTGAGGACCATTGGTTAATTGTCCTGAACGTAAAACTTGAACAACTGAATCGATTGTTTCTTCGTCGATTGTTGGTTTTGTAAATGGAAGAAATGAGTCACACATTTCAAATTGTTGAAATCTAAAAAGTAAATAGTTTTATTGAAGAGAATGAAAAATGTTTGTTAGAGATGTTTGAATATCAATATTAGCTTTCCAATTGAGATCCTTTTCTGTTTGTTCAACATTTGCCAATCGATGTAAAGTATCTTGATAACCAATTCCATAATATTCATCGGATGAAATATCAACGATTTCAATTTCATTATTACGATTGACAATTTGACAAATAAAATGAGCTAACTGTCGAATTGAAATCGAATTATTTGTATTTGCAATATTATAGATTTTGCCAAGAGCAATATTATTTTGATTGTGAATGATTTGTATGAGAGCATTGATTCCATCTTGAATATCAGTGAAAAGTCTTGTTTGTTCTCCTCCATTGACTAAATAAATCGGTCGAGATTGAAGAATATTATGAAAGAATTGAGTAACAACTCGAGATGAATTTTGTTTTGAACTTTGAATAGAATCTAATCCTGTTCCGATCCAATTAAATGGTCGAAATAAAGTGAATTTCAATTGATTTTCTTTTCCAAATTGGTAAATAATTCGATCTAATAATTGTTTTGAACAGGCATAAATCCATCTTGATTTGTCGATTGATCCATAAGTGAATTGTGATTGAATGGGATCGAATTCCGTTGTGTCATCAGTTGTCATTCCGTAGACTTCGGATGTCGATGGAAAAACTAAATGTTTATCATATTGAACAACTAAACGAATAATCGAAAGATTCTCTTCGAAATCCAGTTCGAAAACTTGTAAAGTCTGTTGAATATATTGAGCAGGTGTTGCAATAGCAACAAGTGGAAGAATAACATCACACAATTCGATATGATGTTCGATCCATTGTTTATTCAATCGAATGTCACCTTCAAAGAAATGCAATCGTGGATGATCAAGACAATCTTTTAATTTATCATTTAATAAATCAATGCCAAAGATTTGCCAATCAGTTGTTTGAAGAATAGTTTTAGTTAAATGATGACCAATAAATCCGTTGATACCAAGGATGAATACTTTTTTCATACTTTTCTTTTTCTCTCAATCAATAATGATTGATACGAAAATAGTTTTCGTTTCTTTCGTCACGGTTGAAAATATTCGTCTTTCTGTTGATGATTGTAAAAAAAAAAGCTTGTTTTTTTTTCTCTGTGTGTCATTGGCAATGAGTCGAAGTGTTGTCTTTGCTTATCATGATTTCGGTTGTATTGGAATCGAATGTTTATTATCGAATAATTATTCAATCGAATGTGTGTTTACATATGATGACGATCCGAAAGAGAATTGTTATTTCCAAAGTGTAAATCAATTGTGTAAAGACAAAGGTTTGTTAACCTATCGAATAGAAAATGTGAATACAAACGAATGGAAAGAACTTATTCGTCAAATGAAAATCGATTTTATCTTTTCATTTTATTATCGAAGTTTATTAGATGAAGATTTGTTATCATTGTGTCGTTGTGGTTCATATAATTTACATGGTTCATTATTACCACGATATCGTGGTCGAGCTCCATTGAATTGGGTTTTAGTCAATGGTGAAAAAGAAACAGGAGTCACACTTCATCGAATGGTTAAACGTGCTGATGCTGGTCCAATTCTTGGTCAACACAAAGTTCAAATTGATGATGAAGATACAGCTGAGACTTTACACAACAAATTATGTGACGCTGCGAGATGTTTATTAAATGACGTTTTACCCAAATTAAGTCAAGGTCAAATCAAAGAAATAATTCAAGATGAAAGTTTAGCAACGAAATTTGGTCGTCGAACTCCTTCTGATGGTGAAATCGATTGGAATCAATCGGCTTTACAAATCTATAATTTAATACGTGCAGTTACAAAACCTTATCCAGGAGCTTTTTCTTTTATTCATGGAACCAAAATTATCATTTGGAAAGGCAAAATTATTGACAAACAAAGTGAAAGCAAAGCAGGAACAATTATTTGTTTGAATCCATTTCAAGTTGCTTGTCGACATAAGATTTTAGAAATTGTTGATTTTGATCAAGAAAATATTGACGGTTTAAATCTTGAATTAAGTCAATGTTTTCAATCAAAAATTCAATTTTCACCCAACTGTCAACAACGTTTATTAATCATTGGAATTAATAATTTCATTGGAATTCATCTTCTTCAACGACTTCTAACAAATTTCAACTATGAAATTCTTGTTCTCGATTTCACTTTTCAATCAATTGAACATCTTCAACAATATTCAAATGTTCATTTCATTCAAATCAACAAAAACAAACCAAAATCAACAATTGAATTTTACATTGTCAAATGTGATATTGTTATTTCACTTCAATCGAATTCTTTGTCAATCGATCCAACAACAACAAATGTCAATTATTTACGTGTTTTTCAACAAACTTTCGAAGAAGATTTACAAATAGTTCGACTTTGTTTTGAATATAAAAAACGTTTGATTCATCCATCGAGTATGTTAGTTTACGGTTTATGTCGTGACGAACAATTCAATGAAAACACATCGAATCTCGTTGTTGGACCAATTCATCAATCTCATTGGATTTATTCTATTTCCAAACAATTATTAGATCGAATTATTGTTGCATATGGACAACAAGGATTACACTTCACTTTATTTCGTCCTTTCAATTGGATTGGACCCATTTCACAACAAATCAATTTGACATCAATTGAAGATTTCAATCTGTTAAATGAAATGACACTGAGTCTCATTCAAGGTCTTCCCATTCGATTAAACAAACATTTGCAACATCGATATTGTTTGACTTCGATTGACGATGGTATCTCAGCATTGATTTCAATTATTCAAAATGAAAACAATGTTTGTGATCAACAAATAATTAATCTTGGAAATCCAAACAATGAAATCACTCGTCAACAATTGGCTCATCAACTTATTTCTCAATTTGATCAACATCCATTAAGACAATCTTTTCCAACTTTTGCAGGATTTATTCAATGTCAATCAACGAACAACAATATCTTCGACGACAGTTTGCAAGACATGTCACATTCAATACCCGACATTCAAAATGCAAAACGTCTTTTCAATTGGAATCCAATCTATTCTCTAGAGGATATTATCAACAAAACATTAGATTACTATTGTCTTGGATCGAACCACAATGACTCGCATATCCGAACTTAGCTCAGTCGGTAGAGCGGTAGGCTGTAACGGATCAAAAAACCATAGAAACCTATAGGTCCCCAGTTCAAATCTGGGAGTTCGGATTTAATTCTTTTTTCTCTCTATGTTATTTGAGACTAGCATTTCAAATCTTTTGTTTTTATTTATTTAAAAAAAAAGGAAATGTTAAATAAAAGAACAACTAATAAGTTAATATAAATTGATCGCGGCAAAGAAGGACGGATAATTGGATGCACCATCAATTCTTCTAAAAGTTTTTATATTTTGTAAAATTTCTGGGTTAAAAATGATTTTTCCAGTTGTCGCTTCGAAAACAATGGTCATATTCTTATTTGTGGCATAATCGCCCAGAGTGATCAATACGGTCGCCGTGACGATACAAAGCGAAAAGTCCGTCTTGACTAATACTTGGATCTCGATATATCACTGTTCGCATTAATTTTGTCATTTGCCAATCAGCTTTGTCGAGATCACATAATGTATCTTTCTTGAAATTTATTTGACTTGTTGTTGCTTCAAATACGACCACCATATTAGCATTTACGTTAATTGGAAATGATGCATAGGAAGATCTAATTATTTCCATACAAGACTTCATTTGTTGATTTCATTGGAGATTGAATCAATTTTTTTTTTGTTTTTCTGACTGATTTTGTTTGATTGGCCAAATCCTAATAGATTGAATTCGATTGATTTTGGGGCAAAGTGATAATGCTATTATATGGTTGACTTGATTCCATCGATGAGAATAATCCTGTTGCATGTCCCCAGAGCGATCAATACGGTCATCATGACGATACAAAACGATAAGGTACGACCATTTTACACAGTTTACGGCCGTGCTAGTTCGACCTGGGTGAGTTGCGACAAATTGAAAAAATACATGCATTTCTTTTGATTGATGTGACGATAGAATTCGGCGATCTAAATCTTGAATATCGATCAAATATGTATTATTTAATAATTGGACAATTTTTTGAGCTGAATGTTTCTCGTAGAATAATGAAAAGCCTTGTTCAACTGAAATCAATCTATGATCAATTTTGTCCAGCTGAAAAACAAAAAAGAGATCATAGAATTCTGTAAGACTTGTTTTTACTTTATGGAAGATAATTTGTTTGTCGATCAATACGGTCGCCGTGACGTATACATTCAAAACCGGTCGAATACACTCATATCCAATACGCACGGTTCAATACGACCGTAATACGGTGCATACCCAACGGGTCATTTACAATAAATCACGACTATTTACGGTCGTGGTAATTTGATCTGGGAAGATTTTCACCTGAGCAATCTTAAAGAAAAATCGAAAATAAACGAATTCAGAAATCATTTTACCAGAAAAAACTCTATAAAAAATGCTCAATACGAAGGGTAAAAATTCATGAGAGGTTTAAAACAAATGTCGAATAGGTATAATTTCTTTCCAATAGACAATCAAATCATTCCACATCAACCACATCTATATTTTTTTAAGGCGACTGATTGCATTTATGTAGTCGAAGACAACTTATTTCAAAACATCAATCAGAAATCAGCATATGTTCAAGAATAGATGTCAGATATTCACTAGTCACGTTCTCGCTATTCGCATGAATATTAATTTATTTGAAATTAATCGATAGTTATTGACAATGATTTACTAACTTAAAACGTGACTTATGTGTCCAAAGAAAGAAAAAGAAGAATTTGGTCAGGAAACCAAACAAGTGAAAAGCAATAAATCTATTGTTGTTGTAAAACAGCTTTACATTCATCGAGATCTTCATCATCGGCAAGTGCCTTAACATCTTTGCCTTCATTGTTTTTCAAAGTTAAATCAGCTTTAGCTTGAATTAAAGCTTTAAGAATATTTGGTTTATTGAAGAAACATGCGACCATAGCTGGTGTGTTTCCACGTTGATCTTGAGCATTGATATTGGCACCTGATTGTAATATTAAATTGGCACATTCAGGACTATCAACCATACCTAATACAAATGAAACTCTTAGTTTGAAAAAGAAAATGTTCGAAAGATTTTTTACTAGCAGCTGCAAAATGTAAAATGGTTCCACCGGTTTGACTTGTAACATCTTTTTGTGTTTGTGGATAATCGAGTAATCGTTTTAAGATTTGATTTCGATTTTGTCGTGCAGCAATGCTCAATGCACGTTCACCCATGAAAACAACATTGGGATCAGCATTGGCTTCGATCAATGCACCTAAACATTGAGGTCGATCATTGATTGCAACTCTACAATAAGCAATTTCATTTCTCTCTTTTGTTTTCCATTGAAAAAAAGTGAAATTTTACTTATGAATAGGAGCCAATTGATGTTTATCCGGTTGATTAGGATTTGCACCTTTTTGAACCAAAAGTTTAATAAGTTCTGCACGTTGTTCTTCAGTAATTGTTTGTCCTTTGTAGGGTCCATCGACAAGAACATGAATGGCTGTTAATTCATGTTCACTTTCAGTTTGATTGGGATCGGCACCATTCTAAAACGTTCAAATCATGTCTTTGTCTCTCTCTCTCTCTCTCTCTCTGTTATTGTTTTTGAAATTACTTCAATTAAGAATTTGATAAGATCATAATCTCCTTCGAAACAAGCAATGATCAATGGAGGAACTTTCGCTTTGGATTCTCCTGTTTTATCATCGAAAATATCGACTAATTTAGCTGGTGATGAAGCAGCAACAGCAGCTTTCACTTTGGCTAATTTCGCTTCACCACTTGCTGACCGATCAAGTGACCAAATGGCTTTTAAAAGTTCGTCATGTTTGTCATAGAATGGATGATCTTGTCGACTGAAAACAACCGCGATTTCAATCAGTCAAAACAGAAGAAAAAGTAGAAGTTTACCTCATAATGAAGATTTGTTTTGTTTTGTTTGTGATCGAATTATGGATAAATATTTGATATTTATACTTGAATAAATAAATGGTGAAGAAAAGTTATTCATCCATAACAAAGCATAATAACTACGCATTTCTCTCTCTCTGCGAATTATTCATTGTAGAAATGACGTTAATCGAATGATTCTCAAGTCGATTTTTTGTTCGATGACTGATTTGTTTTTCGTGTGACGTCATTTGTTGTTAAGATTCATTAACTAGTTAACCTCGATCGAACGGGGATTTATCTTGTTTTTTTTTATTTTAGAAAAAAAATAAGAATGACAAAAAGTGTCGAGCTAAGTATTTTCGAAGAAGAAGAAAAAGAAGATGAAGATGAAGATGAAGAAGAAAAGAAGAGACAAAAGAGAGAGAAGAAAATGAAAAACAAGTAAATGTTTATTATTGAATTGTAATAAATAATTTAATTGGCTTTATTTGTTGATTTTGATCTCCAAATTTCGTCTGTTGGCTGTTGTTGTTGATTATAAAAATAACATTCCGATCGATTTAAAGTTTCGAATGAAGGCAAAGGAGTTGAATTGATAACAGGTGTTAAATCTGTGTAGAGTGGATTGTTTTGTTGAGACGTGATCGCTGCTGCTGATGCTGATGCTGCTGCTGTTGTTGTTGTTGTCGATGCTGAGGAGGAAGACGAGGACGAGGTCGTCGTCGTTGTTGTTGTTGGATCTGTTGAATTATGAAAATGAATTGAATCTTGACGAGAATTATCTAAATCTGTTGGACTTGAACAAGCTGAAGACGAATAGATTCGAGGATAATTTAACAGAAGCATTGATTTATTTGTCAAATGATTTTCTTTAATAATTAAATGAGATTCTTCTTTGGCTATTCGTTCATCTAAATTGAAGACAATTCGTTGTTTTATTTTGAGAGAAAATCCGATCGAACCTCGTTGATTTTGATTTTGAAGTAGAGAAATTTGATCAAAGGAAAGAATCGATTGTGGTGAAACAGGAATTCGTGAATCGATGAGAATTGGCAGCGTATTTGTTGAATTCGAACAAATTAAATTTGAATTCGGTTCAATAGAATAAATTTCATGAGAATTCGATGAATAATATGGCGTTTGATTTGGCCATTGATTGTTTCGTACACTATCAAAATAATGCTAAACAAAAGACGAAACAAACTCGATGACTTTGCATTGAGAAAAAGAAAAAGGAGATTTGTTACTCGAATGACTTGTTCATCAAGTTGAGTTCGTTGAATAATTTCATCTAATTGAGAGAAATCAGCGAATGGATTTTGTTGAAAGAAATGTTCTAAAATCGAAGCTTTTTCTTCTTCAACTGTAATTAAAATGGAATCAGGCGAATCTTTATGATAGATTTGTTGTTGTTGATTGGACCAATTGGTTTGATATTGTTGATAATTGTCGAGATGAATCGTGTCACTTGAATTCGTTGACGAATGAGAATCATTGAGATTTCGATTGTTGTCTAAACAATTCGAACGACAAATCACATTGACATTGTTTTCTTCCATTTTACTAAACGAACATTTCTCTGCTTTCGTTCGAACAATTCTAAATTATTCAAACAAACAAAAAGTGAAAAAAAAAACGTGAAAAAGAAGATTGAAACCTATTGATTGATGAAACGGATGGAGCACTTTTCTCATCGCAAATTCCATCGTTAATTAATTTGGTTTTGATTTCCCAAGCAAACATCGTCGGTTGAGCTTTCTTATAATTGGTAATTGCATTGATAACTTTGGGTGTTGCAACTTTAGGTTTCGATCCTCCGATAACACCTGGTCGAATCGAACCTGTTTGAAGATATCGACCGAGAATCTTCGAAACACAACCATGTGACACTTTCAATTGTCGAGAGATGTCACAAGGACGAATTCCTTGTTGATTTAAACGAACTATCTCTTGACGAACAACATCAGGTAATGGACGACCATTTACAAATAAACCTCCTAACTGATTTATGCCACCGTGACCTTCAAAACAAACAAATAACACAAACTATTTATGACAGAGAGAGAGAGACAACGAACCATCTTCATTGGAATTGTCTTTCGAAGATTGTCGTGTGAGTCCTTTACAAATCGAAGAAAAGATCGTCAATCAAAGAGAGAGAGAGAGAAGAGAAAACTTACGTTTCTTGGTATTTTTATTGTGATGAAAATGAATATCTGTAAGATGATTATTTCTGTGTGAATTCAAACAATTGTCCAAGGCAAATCTTTTTGAATCAAAAGTATTGATTAAATTATCAGTAACATAATCGTCATTATCAACCATTCTAAATGTTTCATTTTGCTTTTTCGTGAGTTTTAAGAAATTTTCAAATGAAATTCAAAAAAAAATGTTTCCTTTGCAATGGACTCATTCGGAATGTTGGGAAACGAATGATTAATTAAGATTTATAAAATTAGAAATGATTGAAAAAGAGTCAAATGATGAATTTGTGCTCTACTGGTCATGCGAATCGAAGAAGATCGCCCACGGCTCAACGTGTACAAGAATCGATTTCTTACCTATGGTCTTTTTCTTCTTGCTTTCGTTCGTTCGTCGTCGTCGTCGTTTGTCGTCACAGATCAATGACTCTCTACTATTTTCATCAACCCTATTTTCATTCACATTTTCTACCAATCAAATTTTTACCGAAAATTAGAAAAGAGAAGAAAAAAAAGATTCACCTTCTCTCTCTCTCTCTCTCTTCTCTTCTCTTCTCTTCCTCTCGTCGTTAATATTCGTTTCTTTTCTCGATGATAAATATATGTTCGTTGATGATAACCATTCATTGACAAATATCTTTCGTGACATTCTCTCTTTCCCACCTACACACACACACACACACACACATTCGATTTCATTAAAAAAAGAAAACGAACATTTCACCGAACTATTGTTTAATCATTTGATTATCTAACTGAGAGAGAAAAAGAAAAAGAAAAATATTTTATCATTGGCGATCATCTCCAAATGAGATAATCAATTTGCCTCAAGGCAATAAGAACACATACGGATATTTTCGTTTTTTTAACACACTTTCAACTTTTTTCGTCACTTAAGGTTATTTAACAGATCAATATCTTTTTTTATTAAATAATCTTTAAGAAAAAACAAAGATTTATTTTCATTTTTTGAAATATTCAAAACGATAAATTTTGACAGAAAATTGTTTAGAAAGTGTTTTTCTTTGTTTGACAAAAGTCTTATGAATTGATAGACATTGCTCAAAATTTCATTTGTGCAAACTAATTTGCCAGTTGTTGCCTCAAAAACAACGATCATATTTTTATTTCGTCTGCATCCAAATGTTGCATACGATGAATGAGCAGAATACTGACTAGTATTCGATTGTTTAATTGGAGATTCAATCAATTTCAGCTGCTTTTCTTTTTCAATTTTATTATTGATAGAGAAGTCCAGACATTTATAACAACAATATTTATCACCGATCCTAATTCTGTGGAGCCAAGGATGGTCAATACGGCTGTTTTACGCGGTTTACAGTCGTATTTTCTTGTAAATGGCATGCAGAAATGACTATTCAATAAACAGATTCGCTTAATTTAGATAATAATAGGGAAAAATGTTCGTTTAAATGAATTTCTATTTATTAATTGAAATGAAATTAGATAAGAAATATCAGTTGAAAAAAAAACCATTTTCTTTCATTTTGTCAAAAAAAAAGAAGAAAAAGAGAATAAATTTGACCGATAAATGTTGAAATTCTACCACGAACTCATTTTATTCAAAGCCATAAAATAAATCTGACACGATGAACCATTTCTGATCGATGAAAAAAAGACTTTTTCATTTTTTTCACATAAATATTTTAATTTTTGTGATCGTTTATGCATAAAAACTCCATCTAAACTGCCTGAATCGACATTTCTGATTTCAATTGCTTTATTTCCCCATCCCATCACTTTACCATTACTGATATAAGCTAAACAAACAAACAAAGAAGAAACATATTCGATTCGAAAGAAAAGAGAACTAAAACGAACTAACCGACTGATGTTGGTAATTCTCCCCATTGTAAAAGAATATCTTTGATTCGTTTTCCATATGTGTCACAATAGACACCTTCATCTAAAATCAACACACATTCAATAATAGATCAACAATGAAATCGAAAACGAACTGTTATAACAAAGAAGAAGTTGCATTCCATTCGTATTCGGAAGAATAATAATTGCATGTGGTTCAACTAAATCATTTAACTAAACGAAGAAAATAAGAAAATTAGAAAATGTGATCGAATTGTACTTGTTGAGGAAGATAAATATCAATATGATTGGAAGTATCAAGATCAATGGCATGAAATCCATAATGTGAACCATAGATGACTTTGAGACGCGAACCTTCTTCAATTGTTAAATCAACTAATAGAGGATCGAATTTAAGTTGTGAAAAGACTTTAAAAGTCATAAATTTATGATAAGGTTTAGGTGCCCAAGCATAAACTTCAATTGAATGATCTAATGCAACAATTAAGAATTTAATTCGTTCATATTTAACAATTTTAAAATGTTTGGCTCCTTGTAATTCACCAAGATTCATAAAATGATTCTTTTTCGTTTCATTGGTTTGACTTTTAACAATTTTATTCTTGAGAAATGATAAATAATAAAGACGAATCTTATTCTTTTTGCCACTTATTGTCAATAGAATATTCTGAGATTCTAAAACATTTAATTGTTGAAATCGTCGTCCTTTTATCAACGAATAGACTTTGCCTTCGCCACTTCGATCCAATAACATCAAACCATTTTCAGTTCCAATCAAAAGATTAACACCTAAACGTACAATATTCTCATTATTTGACCTTAAAAACAAAAGACAAGAAAAGACCGAACCCCAAAGAGCTGCACAAAGAATATCACAAGTGAATCGTTTCTTGTATTTTCTAATTTCAGGTGCGTTGGATTTGATCGAATGAGTTTCATCGACATTGGGTGAAACATTGACATCGATTTGTGATGATCGTTTATTGAGAAGAAGATCTTTGGGTTGATTGAATTGAATTGGTGAAGTTAAAATCGAAGTTGTTCGTTGAGGAAGATTCGACATCGCTTGTCGATATTCATGAGATTGACTTTGATCAAGTAAATGATTCGAAACTAAATCGGGAAGAACACGATCATTCGATGAACAACTCATTTCTTTGAAATCATCTTCAACATCTGTATCATCGGAATCTTCATCTGAACCATTTCCTGCCAATTCATTTAACTTTGAAACAACATCATTTAATTCCTGAAAACAAAAAAAACATTTTCAAATGTCAATTCAATTTAGTAACGAACGAACATCTGTTTTTCTTGGAACAACGATTGGTGGACCAGCAAAATTTGGAAATGGATAATTCACTTTACGATTTTCTTCTTTGACTTCAACAACATTTTCATCTGAATTCAAACAAACAAATATTTAAACAGAAGAGAAAAGAGAAAAAAAACGAACTTGTCGTTGCTGAATGTTGAACAGATTTAAAATTTTGTCTAAGTGTATTTAAATTATTTTCTTTTTGAGTAAAATTGTCATTGGATTGATCTTGATGAAGATTGGATTGATGTTGTTGTTGATGATGATCATCATCATTATCATCGTCATCATCGTCATCTTCGTCTTCTTCATCGGATAATTGTTGAATTTGTTTTTGAAATTCTTGATTATTAACAATTGGATGAGCATTTGTCGTTGATGAACGACGAAATTTTCTTGTTTTATCGAGAAATTCTTTGATTTGTAGTTTAACTTGTTTCTCTTGACAATCTCGAATAAATGGATGTTTCAACAATTGTTCACAATTCGAACGAATTAAATAATCTTTCACCAAACACAATTCAACAAAATTATGAAACTTTTTCGACCATTTCGATTTCAATCTCGGTGCAACATTTCGAGGAATTAAAAACAACGCTCTCATTGGATGCATTTCACACAGAGGTGGTTGACCTTCGGCCATTTCAATTGCTGTAATTCCCAATGACCAAACATCACTTCGATTATCGTAAGTTGCTTGAGGATTTTCATCACATGCAATCACTTCTGGTGCCATCCAATAAGGCGTTCCAATGAAAGTATTTCGTCGTCCAATTGTTCGATCTAATTGAGCTGAAACACCGAAATCAACGAGTTTCACTTCGGCATTTTCAGTTAGAAGAACATTCTATTTTCAGATCAAGATAAAAATCAAATGAATTTCGAAGAAAAAAAAGAAACAAACTTGTCCTTTGATATCTCGATGAATAATTTTATTGAGATGAAGATGATTTAATCCATTGAGAATTTCTTTACAAATATAAGAAATCCATTCTTCTTTTAAACAACATCCTTTCGTTGATTTAACCAGATCAGTGATTGAACCAGCACCACAATATTCCATCACCAACTTTACAATAGAAAAAGAAAATCTTTATTTTTTTTTTCGAATAAAATGTCCAACCCATAGTTGATCGTGTTCATTTCGTTGTGGAATCGATTTCTTGATGAAAGCTCCATAGTACATGGCAATATTTCGATGATTGGAATATTTCTTGAGAACATTGACTTCTAATTTGATTTCTTCTTCTTCATCCTATTCGAAATCAAAAGAGAAATCAATTCAATTTGTAAAAGAAAAAAAAAGACGAACTTCAGTGACATCCATAACTTTGATTGCAGCTAATTGTCCTGTTTTCGTATGTCGACCTTTATAAACTTGTCCATAGGTTCCATTGCCAACAACTTCAATCAATTCAAAGATTCCCGATGGATCCTTTACAAAAACAAGAAAAAAAACGATTTGTTTGACATGAACAGAAACAAAAGAGAAAATTTACTCTAAGTTGACTAAGATCGATTTCGATCTGATTATTATTCATTGAAATCTCTTGTTTGAAAATGTTCTCGTACGTTAGAGTCAATCAATGTCCTATTCTTGTTCTTCTTCTTATTCGATCGATACGAGATCTTTTTTTTATGATCAGCCATTGAGATTATCAATCGATGAATTCCATCTGAACATATAGATGTCTCTGCTTTACATCGATCATCATCATCAACAACAATCAAAGACAAGATAACGACATTCAAATTCTAGTAGATAATGCAATACTACTTTAATCAAGTCTTCAAAACTTTTCGCAATAGAGATATTGTGAAAACGTTCAATTTGATGAATCGAAAAATCTAATCGATCAGTTGACAAAGGCTATAAAAGTAAAACTGGAAAGTCGCATTAGTATTTGACAACTACTAAAAGAATAACTTTTCTCTCTTTTAATAATAAATGAAGAAATAAAAGTTGAATAAAATAATTTTATTTGAAAACATAGTTTCGATTATCACCAACACAAAAGAAAAAGAGAAAAAACAATTGAACGAAACAATACAATAATGAATATTCTCTATTGAATAGGTTTGTTAAATAAAGATAAATAATAAATTGTTATTCCATTGATTGTTCATTGGATTGATCTTGAATCGGTTGATTTCCATGTGAAAACGTTTGAATTTGTTGTAATTCATATTGAATCACTTCATGAAAGATCAATTCTTTCCATTGTTCGACAGTCAATTCTCTTTCATCAACAATATGATTGTATTGACCAGGTGAAGGCTAAACAACAATCGAAAATGAAAAGTAAGAGAGAATGGAATGAAAAGTGAAACGTACAGCATTGACTTCTGAATCTTCATACCAAACATTGATATACGGATGATTAAGTGCTTCTTCAACCGACATTCGTTTATCGGGATCAATAACTAACATTCGAGCGAGAAGATCTCTCGCCAATGCAGCTGTTAATTTACTCTGTTCGGAATCACTTGGAAATAATTGATCGGGAAACAGTCGATCGATCGAATAACCTGAATATTTAGGTCGATTTTCAACGTAATTCTTAACTGTTGGTTGTAAACGAGATAGAAATTCTCTCGTCGGTGTTCCCAATTGTTCAATGATTTTATTCCATTGATCGATATCTACAACAACAACAACAACAACAAATTCTCGATTCGACAAAAGAATCTTGGTTTGTCCTACGATCTGATCCTGGAAAAATGACTTGTCCACGAATAATTTCTCCAAAAATACAACCAACCGACCAAATATCAACTAAAAATCATCGAAAATGAAAATGAAAAGAGAGAAGAAGAGAGAGAAACCATTTTCTTTGTAACCCATTCCAAGAATGACTTCAGGTGCTCGATAATATCTGGTGACGACATAGGGCGTCATCATAAATGAAGTTCCAGCTGTTCTTGCCAAACCAAAATCAAGAATTTTCAATGTACAATCAGATCTCACGACAATATTCGAAGGTTTCAAATCTCGATGAATAATTCCCGCTGAATGAAGATGTTTGATTCCACATAACATTTGATAGAGTAAATAAGATATTCGTTCATGATCTAAATCCATTTGAATCACTTGACAAAGATTTGCGTCCATCAATTCCATGACGATGTAAACATCGTTGAATTCTTCGTATGTCGATGACGGAGTAAATGCGTTTAGCAACGAAATGATATTTTTATGATTAACTAATTTCATAATCGAAAATTCTCTAAAAGCTCGTTTAGCATGAGTCACATTTTGAAATGGTCTCGATAGTTTTTTAATGGCAACATTTGTTTGTGTGACTAAATCTAAAGCAGCACAGACGAAACCTTGAGCACCACTTCCAATCGGTCGAAGATTTGTATAACGACGTAGAATTCGAAATGTTGTATCACCAACTTCAACTGTATAAAATTCTAAATCACTTTTTGTTCCAACATGAACCCCTCCTTCCATTATTATTTTATTAATCAATGGATTCTTTTTTTTTTTCTTCTTCTCGCTACAGAAGGAAAAGAAGAAAAAGGTCATGAATTGATCGTCAACCAATGAGATTTTGGTTGATGAAAGATGTCACGATTTACCATTCAGCATTTTCTATTCTTTAATTAATTCAATTAGATTTTCATCCAATTTTAATTTCACTTTGAAATAGATGAAATACTTATCTTATTTCATCAACGGTCCATTCATACTTCCATACAGAATCTGACGACAAAGATAAAGATAAGATAAAACTTACCATTTCTTTCTAATTTCAGACTAGTTAAGTCTCAACATATCAACAAAAGATGATTTCATCATTTTTTCCTATATTTGTGACATTAATGAACACAAATTATATCGAAAAATGCATTCGTGTTTAAATTAAATCAA
>ERZ778019.2424-NODE-2424-length-18019-cov-13.160989_pt1 | contig 18019 bp, 13 predicted proteins | sample MGYA00375749_ERZ778019 | MGnify/ENA primary metagenome ERZ778019 (study PRJEB29350, sample SAMN05389821) | bioreactor metagenome | isolation source: Ammonium sulfate bioreactor | place: South Africa: University of Cape Town | collected 2014-03-17 ... | reverse complement strand
GAACAACATAAACTTGAAGAAGAATTACGAAAGAAAAGAGAATCATCAGTAACAAGAGAACGCTTAATATCAATAAGAATAAGCCGAATTACAATCCTGGTCAAAGTCCAGAAGAAATCGGTCGTTTAAATAATCAGGTCGCACAATTAACAAGCCAAGTCAATCAACTGTTGAATACAATTGCCGATTTAAAAGATGAATTATTGAAGGCAAATAAAAAGATCGCTGAATTGGAACAAAAATTAGCTGTGGCAAAAGATTTTCAATCAGATTCGTCGGATTCATCACGTTAGAAACGAATAAAAGACATGGCAAATGTTCGACTTCATTTAATCTTTTGTTCACACATCTCAATTGTATGTTGATTAATTTGTTGAATAAAAAAAGAAAGCTGAATAGTTGAAATACGATTCGTATTTGAATATATATTTTACTTTGAAGACTAGGAATGAACGAAGTCAATATTGGTTATAGTTGGTATTGGTATCAGGATCAATGCGTATAGTGACATTGGTTTCGATGTCGGTATTCAAAAAGTCGTACAGTTTTTCTTAAGATTTCTGAATAAATGCTATGATAAGTTATGTGATTATATGACGTGCACTTCGTAAAACTACACATTCGAGATTTTTCAGCCATTTTTTATATTTTGGATGATCGGACGGAAGAGAAATTCGTCCGATTTCAACTGCACGTTCATAAAACGATTTTGCTTGAATATAATTTCCTAAATTTTCATGAGCTACACCGATATTATTCAATGACATGGCAAGATCAGGATGATTCGTCGGTAAACTTCGTTGAAAAATTTCCAAGGCTTTTTCATGCGCGACTAATGCTTTCGAATACTGTTGCATATCCGAATAGGCATTGCCGATATTATCATAGGATTGAGCTAGACCGGGATGATTCGATGGCAGACATTCGATTTGAATATTATGAGCTTTTATGAAATATTCAAGTGCTCGTTTGAATTCACGAATGTGAGCGTAGAGAACGCCAATATTATTGTACGATGCAGCTAGATCGGGATGAGCATAATCAAGAACTTTCTTTCGAATTTCCAGTGCTTTTAATTGTGATGCAACAGCCTTCGAATAATCTTTTTTATTTGAATAAACAAAACCAAGATTCTCGTAAATCGTTGAAAATTGAATATCACCCGATGGAAGTATCGTCGAAAGTATATCGAGAGATCTTTCGTATAATCTGATAGCTTCGGCAAATTCGCCTTGAATATTTTTTATCATGCCAAGTTGATTGTAAACTAATGCTTTTTCGTCATCAGAAATCTTTCGATTGAGTATATTGATGAAAATCTGTTGAGCTTGTTCGAATTCACCGATTTTTCTCAAAAGTTGTCCCAATTGAAACCAACCGGACGGGCCGCTCGTTTCTCTATGCATCTGTTTCGTCAATTGACAAAGATCTTGATCATTATCACTTGTTAATTTCAAATCAACTTGATACAAACGTTCTGTTTTATCGATGAGTTCGATATTTTCTATCCGAAATACGCTATGCATCGAAAACAGTATTTCATCTTCGACTGGATAGACACTGTAACCATTGATCGCTGCAAATGGTGTTGTTGATTTAGTGGGATCAATTTTCATAACAAACAGAACGCCGACTAGATCGGGATTTCTCGTTGCATTCAGAGCAAAATCATAAGAAATATGACGTTTCTTGCTTGTCGAAAGGAAATTATTGAAGGCTAATAAACCGCCGATAGTCGTCGACATTTGTTTGAAATCATTTGTTGATAAACCTTGTCCTCGATAGACAACGAAAGTGTCATGTGGGTTTTGTTGTCCGTGAAGTTTTTCGAGTTGTCGATGAAGATCAACAATAAAAAAGCCCATTTTTATTATCACATCGACATCCATCGTTCGAAGTGCACGATTCAACATTGGATAGAGAAAACAATTCTTCGAATACCACCAAATCGATGTTTTCGGAGTGTATTTCGCTTTGAATTGTTTGATATTTTTCAGCTCAGAAGCATTTTCCTTGAATTGTTCACGACAGAAATCGAGATAGTCTCGTATATGTTGTCGACCGAATTCAATTGTCGAAAGGATTTCTTTGAAAATCTGCGTATACATAAATGATACATCAAGTTGATTGACATTTGTCGTCTTCATAAAACTAATCGATGTTGAATTATGTTCACATTGTTCAACTGTTTGTCGAAGTGAACTACAAATCGAATTAATATCCGTAAAAACACCGCATATTTTCGGCCAATTTTTGGCCCAATTTTCATGATAACTCGGATTTCGACAAAAGATAAATATCGATTCGACTTGAACAAGTTTATGTATTCGATCGATGATCTCTTGACCAAGTGAACCTGAGATAATCAAACAAGCCTTTTCGTCAGCTATTGTCTCGAGAAATTTCATGCAATCATCCGGAGATGTGTATTTATGAATCGTATTAACAACACATCGAAGTTGATCGATCGTATGTCGACAATCGGCATTTTTGTCGTCGATATTTCGATCGAGCCAAATCAAGAGAACATTTTGAACCATTCGAAGATTTCCACGTCGAATGGATAATGAAGGAAATTTATTCGAATCATCTGATACAGATGAAAAAACAGCTCCCATGTTTTATGATTTTTTTTATTTTAAGTAAAGAGAAAAAAACAACACACGCATTAGACAAATATTTTTGTTCTTTGATTATTGACTTCTTTCGATTAACGGAATGAATCATTATCGAATAAATTCATGAATGTCGTTCATTTAAACGTTTCTCCAAGGCTTTCGATCGTTGTCGATCAATTATTTCCATTTCACGTACTTTCTAAACAAAGAATATTCGATTGTTGAAAATCGTTTATCAAGTGATCTCAATCAACGAACATCTGCTATTTCATTGGCAATCACTTGTTGATATTCTTTTCGTTTGCCAAGAGCAGTCATTTGTTCGAGAAATTGCTTTCTTTCTTCGACTTCTGCGACCACTACAAATCATTAGAATTGAAATTTAGGAGAGAAAAAAGCAAATCTCTTTTCGTATACGTTCATCGAATCGATCGAGTTCACGACATGGTGGTGGCGGTGAAGGTTCACGTTGTACTATCTTTGCTGGATCGATTCCGTAGGCCATCATATGAGCTAGACGATCTTTTTCTTGATCCGTACGAACCTCTGATAGATTCAAGTTTAAAGAACTAATCAATCAATTAACTTGACTTTACTTGTCGGTCTCGGTTGATAATCGGATCGATTATATGCACCTGAATTGACGATATCATTGTATGTCCGTAGGCCAGATGTCGGTGCTGTCCTGGAATGTATGAAAAAATAAAGTAACTACGTCATTGCGTCGAAAAAAATATCTTGTTCGTACTTGGACGGACGTGCTGTTTGAATACGTTTCGAAACGGGTGCTTTGCTTTGTGTTGATGATGGGCCTAGACGTTCGGGCAGCGATTCACCGCCTAACAAGAGATAATAAAAACATGTTATCAACATTTATGACGAATGTTTTGTTAGTTCGACTAACGAAGCATGTGACTAGTCAATTGTCGACGTTGAAAATTATTTATACGAGATTCATCCATAAGAGCTAAGTAAAAATTTCTTCTTCGACGATTTCGATTTTCGAAAATAGATTTACTTTTGAGCAATTGTGTTGTCGCCGTGCTAAGCTGCGGCTTTCGTGTATTCCACAGACCTCCATCAGTTAACAAAACCGACGGTTTTTCTGCCATAGATTCTCTCGTTTTTACTTCCTCAATCAAAAGACACACGAACACACGTGCAACATGAATTGATCAGCAAAGTCTCTTGTTTCTTAGCAACAACCGCTACATAGATGTCGGTTCTATGCGTCATTACTTGATTTAGAGAGAAAAAAAAACAAACATGTAACATGTGATATGTACGTGTAGCCTCCTCGTAGTATTCTCTCGCTGCAGTGGTCGATGAAGAAAAAAACGTAGGCGAATGTGCATACATATCACATTGAATAGAACGGAAGAGAGAAAGAGAGAAAATGCGCGCGCACGCACGAGAAAAAGATGACGACGAACTCATTTCTTCTTTTTCTATTCTATCGTCGAGATGAACGAACAGTAGTATTTGAAATTCGTAGAAGGTTATTTTTGTGTAATTTTAAGTTAGTTTTTCGTCAGCTCGCTGATGCAACATAACGTTGACAATCATCATGACTAAGAATGTGTTTTTTTTTTACATCATGTGCTTTATTTTCTCGACTATTCGAGGAGACAGATGCGTTGAAGGTCTCTATTGAATATCTGATAATCATGAGAGAAAACGCGAACGACCGAGAGAAAAAAAAGAGAAGAGAACAGGCAAATTTCCAATGGGGCTTTTCGACGCCTCCGTTTGCTTATTACATTGTCTATGTAGATATGTAAGGGTGTTCGCATTTGACATTAGTCAGACTTATTTATCGTTCGTTACGTATATTCGTTGGTGAGCTCTTTCTTTTCTTTTTCTTTTTCTCGTCGTCGTCGTCGTCTTCCACCAATGACAAATATGCGAGTGGCGTATTACACGCAAAATCTTTCTATTTGCCTATCGTCATTTTTTTTCTCCTCTTCTCTTTCTTCGTTTTTTCCTACCTCATCAATACGAGAGCCCTTTTGCCCTGTTTTTTTTCTTCTTCTCTCGCTCTCATTTTAAATCAACATAAATACAATGTGTTACATTCGAAGTTTTTCATTATTAGAAATGAAATAGAAAAGTCATGGTTTGATTTACTTTTAGATTCCCTCTCTTTTCTTTGTTTTTTTTTGTAAAAAACTCCAAAAGCAAAAAAAATCATGAACATGAACAATCGAAAATCTCCGATTAAACAACAGCGTATGAAAAATTCTCATTCAATACCTGTTGCTAATTCAAATCGTATGCGATCAAATAGTAGTATGGCATCATCATATCCAAAAAATCATTCGAATTCTCATTCTCGTCATTATTCAAATACGACATCGCCTGTTGCTATGTCAGCTAGTTCATTACCGGCCGTACCAATGTTTTATACGGACACATATGCTGATCCGCCTGAATGTTCATTATTACCGAAACCACCTGAATCGTGGTATTTAACAACGACAAATGAAAATCTTCCGATTGTAACATGCGAAGAAAAAGTTCAAGACAAACCTAAACCAAAACAAAAAACCTTTCAGAAAAATCACAATCGTGGTTTCTACAGTCCATTCTATTCGTCTAGAAATCAACCACAATACATATCGGTTAAAGCATAGAGAACACGAATCACACCAGGCCAGGGAGGGGTAAATTTAAGTTATTTTTATCGTTTTTTTTCTTTTTCTTTTTGAGAATGACTTCGTTTACTTTTCATTTCTTTTCTTCTTTTTTGTACACTAATGCTTTGTATCTCATTCAAATCTCTTTCTTTGAGTATAACAAAGCAGTATTATGTACATACGGCTGAGTCTCTCTGTCGATGACGAGGACGGTGATTTCATTCTTTATTTCGTGTCTATTCGTTTTCGTGTTTTGTAATCAGGTTATTGCAATAGGTTCTTTCTGTTCGTTTTCTTCTTCTTCTTCTTCTTCTTCTTTTTCGTATCAGACAATAACAAGAGTCATTTCTAGTCTTCGATTGTGGACTCGACAAAATAGAATTAGTTCTTGTTTGTTGTCTCGTTTGATCGATAAATAACAGTGAACAAATTTTCGATAAACAAAGTCAAATTTCATTCTCATTCAATTGTGATAAAAAAAGAAAACCAATGATGAATCAAAAAAAACACACGCACACACAAAGATTGTTTTTTTTTTCTAAATATTTTGAACGAGAACGAAATCCAATCGTCGAATTTGTTTGCTTTATTTTTCGATCTTGCGATTCTATCTATGTGTGTGCCATTTTGTCTTCCTATTTATTTTTCTATGTTGCTGATTTATGGCTTTGGCGATATATTCGTGACAAATGTCAGATTTAGTCTTTAAGTCAATGTTTCTTCAACATAGTTCGAAAAAAATGTTTCTTTTCTTTTCATTTCTTTTTGTGTGTGTGTCTGTACGTGTCCTGTCTTCGTTTAAATAAAAGCCAAACAATTTTGTCTTTGTGTCCTGTTGAAATATTTGTTGAACTTTATTGGATTTAAAAAAGAAAATGATGAATATAGTACATTGTTAAGTAATACAAACACTAGACCTGAGAAAGATGTTAGTCGATTGATGAATAAGAAATAAATGAAAGACAAAAGAAAAATTGAATGTTTAGATTTTTTGATAGAGTCCAACGAGACTTTTAGTTGCTAAAGCTATGTTATAACAATCATCTATGATGAATTGAATTTGTTCAGTACGATTGAGATGTTTATCTTTTAATGTTGTATGAGCGAGTAATTGTTGAGAACTTGCATTTAACATATCGAGATTCGATCGAATTTCATCGGTTACGACAATCTAAAGTTAACGACGTTGATGAAAAGAAAAACGAAATGAGTTGTTTTTTTACTTTGTCGAAGAGACGTATCATGTCTTGAACGGAATTGTTAATTCGTTCAGCACAAGTAATAAAACTGAAAAATTGGCAATGAAATGAGTTGAAAATAGAGAAATTGAATTCAATTCTACCGATCAGTTTGATTTTCTTTGATTAAACTGAATAATTCAGCGATACGATGTGTAATTTTTCGTGTTCGTTTGTCGATATCCGATGAGGTTTCGCCGGATCCTGATGAAACTAAAGCAAAATTTTATTTGAACGAACGAAAAATTCTTCTTCTTCATCGAACCTTTTCGAGTAACAATCGACGGCGATGTCGTTTTATTTCGTCCGCCTGAACATGATCGTGCTCGACCATTTCCAACTGTTTGTTCTTGAGATTTGATGATTGGCACTTCAATATTCGAATTAATATAATCTGTCGATCGAAATGGACGAGTACTATTCAACGATGTTTCATCGATTTGAGGGAATCGCTGCATGCTACGACTAGAACTAAAAATGAAATTCAATGAGACGACGAACGAAAACGAGGAAGTACCGTTTGTCATGGCGAATTGTATTCGCTAATGGACTAGACGATAAAGAAAAGGAAGTGATTCATTGAATGATTTTTAGTTAAATAGTGTTACTTGTCAGCGTCTTCGATGACTGTTGTGTTGTCATAATCACTTTCGACAATTGGACTCGATTTTCGACTTTGATTGTCGAATAATTGTTGTGCTGACTAGAGAATAATCTTGGTTTGATTGAATGGAAAAATATTTACGGAAGTTTTTACTTTATTATTAAGTGAATTTCGTTGTTCGTGATTGTGATTATCTGTTGAGATTTGTTCGTTTGAAACCTGTTGATCGACTTTTGTCAATAAACTTTCATCGAGTAATCGTTGAATCTAACAGAAAAAAACAAGATTTTATGTCTTTCGAGTTCCGTTTTTTTGTTACCATTTGATGTAGAACAGCAAGTTCGTTTTTTAGATCGACATGTGCACAAGCGAGATATTTTAGTTGAAGTTCAGTATTGGCTAAACGAGATTTAAAATCTTGAGAACGATGATTTCGAACGGTTTCTTCGTTCGAAATTTCCGAAAGATTAACACTCTAAAAAGATTTTTCGAATGTTCATTATCAATTGATTGTTTGTTTTTTTACTTCAGTTGGAGATTGCAAAGCACCGCCATCATTTAATTGATCGGATACTTTTTTCGTTTTTTTCTGCACACGATTTCGTTTGACTTGTTGTTCATTATTTGGCAGACTACTATAATCTTCATCCGACGCGACTTTATCATAAAGTGGTTCGTCATCTGAGTCGATGAATGCATTGATTAGAGCTGTTGTTGATGAAATACCCGTTGGACCGTTTGAATGTAGAATATCTTGAGTTGAAATCGATGCATTGTTTGTCATATTTGTAGGATTCGAGATTTGACGTGGTAATGTATGAACTGAAAATGCACGAAAATGTTTTTAATTTATTAATAACAAAAAAAAAGTACGTACATTTGGAAGTAGGAACAGGCGATTGAATCAAATAGCCGTAGAATCGTCGTCGTATTTCGTTGACAATATCGTAAATGAATGTTGTGAATTCTTTGAGACCGTAACGAGCTAATTTTTGTCGACCCTGATCAAATCAAAGTTTTGTTTATGTTGTTTAGAAATCGAAAGAATCGATTTACTTGATTTCGTGTGGCTGAAAACGATGGATTAACAGGCAGAAATGGTACGACATGCAATGGTATTAAAGCTTTCTCAACTTGGGCATGCCAAACTAGAAATTCGAAATTAATAAACAAAGATAGTTTGATTGAATTAATACTTGTATTCAATTCACGACGTTCGACTTCATCGAACACATCCATTGCTAAATCTTCGAAGAGTTGATCGGGCAGCTAAACGATAGATTTTTGCTCGAATTTTCGGGGAAAAGAAAGAGATTCGTCTATACTTGTTGGAGTTTCTTTCGAGCAAGTACTGCCTGATCAGATGAATCGAGACTAGAGAAATTCAAATGAAAGATGATTTTTTTTTGTTTTGTTTTTTTCGATTGTTTTACTTGTCATGAATGTCAGGAAGAACTATATGTTGATTTGTTTTATGATCAGGTCGTTTGCCACCAATAAAACAAGCCAAACGATCAGTTAATTCGTATTGTAATTCAACAATTCGATCAGCTAGATCCGAATATCCATTGATTCTAAAAAAACCTATCGATTCGAATCATTGAAATCCCAATCTCAACTAACCTGGCGTGTTCTTCAGGTGAAACACCTGAACTATCGACTGCAGCGGGATCTCCACCAAAAATACAAAGAAGCTAAACGCAGACAGATGAATTATTTTTTGTTCTTGAGAAAAGATTTGAAAATACTTCGATTTGATTCTGTTGACCACGACTAGCTGCAACATGCACAGACGAAGTACCTGTTTCCTGGAAGAAAAAAGCCACGAATTTTACAAGAACAATTTCGTTTTTCTACAAACTGGATTTTTAAAATTTGGATCAGCACCTTGAGAAAGAAATCTCAAACAAGTTACAACATTATCTGTTCGAGCAATGGAATGTAATTGCTAAACAACAACAACAATTCAATGTCGATCTTCTCTCAAAATTAATATTCATTTGTTACCAAATGTAAATCTTCGAAAACGCCATTCGTTTCTTCTTTTAATCGATTAATATACGCCATTTGTTGATATTTTGTTCGAATGAAATCTGCTTTTACTCTACGAGAAAAGACAAAAACATTCATTCATTCAGTCAATTCGAAATCTACGAACGGTAGTGGATCTTTAGCCGATGGTTTTTTTCTCGGAACTTTATTTTGTGGATCGAGTAATCCGTATTCCCAAACAAGATTCGCACCATTCGAGCTCAATTCTTGTACCAACTGAAAAAAATCAAGTTCGTTTTCACAAAATCACTCATGTCGATTTTTACATTCAATTGACTTGGTGGCCAATAGCTTTTCTTAAATGATTTTATTTGTGAAATATGTCTTCCAAGACTTAAATGAACACTACAACATTCATCACACAAAAGTACGCCATGATTTATTGAAGACCAATCGGGATCTAAAGAAAAACTCGATCGATAAATCGATCGTCCCGTTAGTATTCATAACTTACTACTATGTCCGCAATCATGGCATTCTTTACCAAATGTTTCTACAGCTTTGGGCATGTTAAAAACTCATCTGAAATGAATAACTATGAGTTGAATATTGATTTCGTTTTGTTGTTTTCTTTATTTTTAAATAAACATATCATGTATACACAACTATATAGACGGATGAACAAGAAAAAAGAAAACTGATAAATAGGTGTCTTGTTTGTTTGAATCTTATACATGAACAGAATGAAAAACCAGGAGAGAGAGAGAGAGAAAAAGAAGTTGATAGTGAAAAGAAAAAGAAGAAAACATGTTAAAATAATACACAGATAACTTTCTCTTGATCGTTAAACTTTGCCTTTCTTTATCAATCAGTATGAAAGAATAAAAAAAAACAAATCAAAACAAATAAACACTGATTTCCGTTTTTCTATGTATATATTGCAAGTTAAATCGTACGATCAATGAAAAAAAGAAGAAGAAGAGGAGGAGAAAAGAACCAACAGTAACGAAAAAAGAAAAAGAAAAACAACAAATATAGTAATCTGTGTCTGTTTTTATCAAAGCTGAATGCTTATATACATAAGTGAGAAAGAAGAAAACACTAAAATCAATCGATATATCATTTGCAGTTACGTTCTATTGTCGTCGTGATCGTTTCTATGAAAACAAAATAATTTCGTTTGACTTTTGATTCGATGTAGAAATTACTCGATCGTTTGTTCGCGTCGACAAATTGCCATCGGACAGTTTGGGATATTCGTTTTCGAAGTAGACGAAAAGTTTCTCAAGATTATCTGCGGAGATTTTCGAAAGACCATTTTCAACTAGACTTTCTTTGATATCAACAACAGATTTATAGAAATCATCTTTCGATGAAATCATTCCACTCTAGAAGAAGAAGAAGAAATAGCAATAGAAGAAAGTTTTCTTCGAATAATCTTACAACAAGATTCGTTTGAATCATATCGAATTTTGCCGAGAGATTTTGTTGACAATTGATATCAAGAAAACGAAAACCATATTGTGATAGAACATTGCGAAGAAGTCTATGAACCGAATAGAAATCAGATATTCTGATACATCGAATTCTTAGTTTATCTTACGCATCAGCAGCTACTGTCCAACTGTCATCATCATCAATCTGTCCATTTCGTTTTTTATCTAAAGAAAATCGTTATTTTTCTGTTGTTGTTGTTAATTGTTATGAAATACTTTTCGTAGTTTGTTCATCAGTCGTACTGTTCTCATGATCATGTTGACATTGGATAGATTTATCTTCCATCGTCGGTCGATGATTAGCTTGTTCATTTGAATTACTATTTGCTATTAACAAAGGCACGGAATTCGTAGATGTAAGTCTCGATTGAAAATCATGAGACGGCGACGACGATTCGAGAGAATCAATCGTTGGACGAGGCATAATGGCTCGTTCCTGCAAACATCCGGATATGTCCAGAGGCAAATGTGATTTCAAATGACATACTTTAGTACGTTTTTTTGTCGTTTTGAAGCAAGCTAGAACGGAAACCGAAGCACCTGTTGTCGATTGTTGTGGTTGTTTAGCGATTGAAAGCGATTTTGTATCAGTTTTGATTGGTGTCGGTGTCGTGGGCGCACGAACACGAAAGACGGGAACATCTGCAAAGAAAACGAGAAGGTCAAAACGAAGAAAGATTTTCGAGACAGACTTGGATTGACAGACGTCATTCGATAGATCATCGGACCGTGTGTCGACGGGACTCGTGGAGAGAAATTAACTGTCATTGGTTTGGGAGTTTCATCAGTAGCTGAAATAGAAAAAAAAAGTCCGACATGTTTTGCAACAAAAATGACGATCGACGACTGGTTTACCGTTATTCGACGGATAGACAGGCAAAACTTTAGCAATCGGCCGAAGAATTTTGCCGACGGGTTTGTCCGTGGGCGTCGTGCTCGATGAACGTCTTCGTGGTTTGTTGAAATTCGGCGAAGTTGTGATGGTAACTTCTTGTGCTGCTTGAGGAATTTGATCGACCGAACAGGTTGTCAACGGTCGAATGGCAGCGGTCGAAAGAGATTCGTTGGTCGTTCGTGAGGGAATAACAATTTGTACATTTTTCTGTAATGTTGGCGTTAGTTTGACTAATTTCACAGGACTCGTATTTGTTGTTAACGACGACGAATTCGTCGGCGAAACGAGGATAATTTTCGTATTACCGATTTGAAGATTTGTTGTTGGCTTAGGTATAACTGTTTGAAAGTTAACTAAGCGTGGCGTGACAAAGACCGTCGATGATTTCGATGGATCGTTGTTCGGCGATTTCATCGGAGATACTTGTTGTTGCTGCATCGAATTTCTTAGTTCGCTCGCTGCCGATGACAAAAGCGCAAGATCCGAGTTATTGACAATCGATTTCGATGGTATTCCGTTGGTTGTCGGTGGCGTTGATTTCGTTTCGGTGTTTGTATTCGTGCCTGTGATCATATTGACAATGAACGGCGCGTTATTAAGTAAAGTTATTGCAACAAGTTTATCGACGGTATCTCGAACGATTTCGTCGATGTTTTCTTCGGCAATCGAATGATGATTTGTCGGTTGTTCGTGTTCGTCATCGGTTGACAACGAACGATTTCGTTTGTTCGTCGAACGTTTGCGTAAGGAATTGAGTTGACAATTGTTTGGCAAAGTTGCTGTTGATGTGTCGGAATCGTGCGTTGTCGAACGTGTTTGAGGCGGTGATGCCGATGGCGACGATGAATTCGATTGACCATTAACGCGAAGTAATTCTTTTTGTACAACTTCGATTAATGTGTCTAAACTTGATTTACGTTTGGTCGCTTGTTTTGCACGAACTAAACGAATCACTTTCGAACCATTGAGATCGGTATTCGAGAAATTAGTCGTAAAATTTGGTTTCGTTGTTGATTGTGTATTATTATTAATATTATTATTATTCAAATTATCTTGTTGAATATCGTCATCATGCATTGATTTTGTTGATTGAGAATCTAAATGAACATAATTATGATTGTTAAGATAATTCGTGTCCATATCCCAATTGATTGGTGTAGTTGAAAGAAACGTTTTTGTTAACTGTTCTGAATGTTGATCAAGTGGATTGTCTCGGGCAGGTAAAAGATTTAGTTTCGTAGTGGTTTGATCACCTTGAGCACCAAATGTTGAATGAGAATTTAGTCCTGAAAATCAATTTGAAGATGTCAAATAGGAACAGATTTGAATTCGTTCAATACCCATATGCATATTTGAGACTGTTGAACAGTGTTGTAAACTGTCAGTTTCCATGTTTTCATTTCTAAACATCGAAAATGAAGATTTTTTCGAAGGACATCGTCGTTTTTGATTCGTTACATACTTTATTCAACCATGAAATTAAGATAATTGAATGGAGATTTTTCAAGCAAATTTCGATGAATCAGTTTCTCGAACGGAAGTCGACGAAAAGGTTTTATTTAAATGGTGTTAGATAGAAATATATGTACGTAGTATGTGCAAATGTATTGGCGGTTAGTCGTAGTTTATTCTCGTTGATTTCATTCGTCGACATGACTGTCATTGTGATGGAGCATTCAGGGAGCTGAGGAAAACCTCGATGATGAATATTTTCAAGAAAATTTCAGTGAGTTTTTCGAATTCGAAACAAGATTTCGTTGAACAAGAAAACAACTACGAAATATTGAGATTAACATGATTTTATTTTCGAAAGAAATCTATATAGATGTCGCTAATGGATTTCACAAGTCTTATTTTAAATAAAATCACTAATACGTCGTAGTTCTTTGATATTTAATCGATGTCTTTCACGTCGTATTCGACAGATAATAATTATTGCTGGAAGAAAATAAGTTATAAAGACTAATATCGTTCCAATTGTCACACTTATAATACAAATAGTCATCGGTTGATAGAGCCAAATAGTTAAATGATTGAAAGTTTCATCGGAGGAGGAGGAGGAGGTGGTTGTTGAGTTCATTGTCAGATAGATTGAATGAAAGAATGAGATAATAACTCAATATCCGATGTGCTAACAGAACAACTGACAATTGATATTACTAAAAACAACTCTCGAGAGTAAACAAACTGCATTTGTTCAGTTCTTGTCGAATAATTACTATCATTAACACATTCAATATGAGATAAGAACAATTTTTTGTGATTACACAAAAAGAGAAACATTCCAATTGAGAGTTACTTTCGAAATAAACGATGACACCAATAGATTGGACGAATCTATCGAAAACAACGAACAACACGTTCATTCAACAGACATTTGTTTTACCATCGATTCCATCAGCTAATGATCCAGGTGTCCTATCTGTTACATCGAAAAGTTCAAGTTCGAAATCATGCACATTACCATCGTTAACATCTACAAAACGTTAAGATCGCAAAAAAAAACTATTTGAAAGAGCTTATCAATCGAATCTTTCTTTAGATTCACGTTTGTCAACTCCATCGCTATCATCCAGTGATGGAAAAGGTAAACGCCCATTATCATTTTCTCCATTGCCCGAAACTTTGATAAAATCACCTTTAACAACAACAACCGAACTCAGACCTATGCCAATCATTCAACAAAAACCATTAGCTCCATTGATTGAACCCAATGAAATTCAATGTCAATGGGCTGGTTGTGATCTCCTATTCTCAACGCCAATTCAACTAACCGAAGTATAACAAAAACTAAACTTTCCTTTCAATAAAACTTTCCTATTCAGCATATTCGTTCGGTTCATATCGATCGTATCGATTCTCGGACATGGTTTTGCCAATGGCAATCATGTTCTCGTCATCATCAACCATTTAAATCTCTCTATTCACTCTTCACTCACCTACGAACACATACGCAAGATCGTCCATATCAATGCTCGTTTATCGGTTGTACGAAAACATTCACACGTGCTGAATATCTTCGTTTACACGAACGTTCACACACTGGTCTCTTGTTTTTTTGTGTGTGTTTTGTTTTCTAAATTTGAATTCTTTTAGGAGAAAAACCGTATCCATGTGAATATCCCGATTGTTCAAAAGCATTTAGCAATCCATCGGATCGAACTAAACATGTCAAACGAACGCATCTGAATAAAGTTTCGTCAAATAAATACGTCGATTGAAAACGAATGCTTTTTTGTCTTCTTGTAGAAAGAATATATTTGTCAAATTCAAGGTTGTCATAAATCCTATACAGATCCAAGTTCATTACGTAAACATGTCAAAACTGTTCATGGTGAAGATGCTTTTCGACAAAAGAAACATAAACGTACCGATGATCATCAGTCAGACAAACGTTTCGAAGAGAATAAAGAAAATAATTCTAATAATACAATTGCATTCAACAATGTTTGTTTTATTTATTTCAAAATCTCGATTCAATTATTCGTTTTTCTAGCTTCAATCGGGAAATATGTCAAATAATGTCTTCGAAAATAATCTTAATCATGATTATGCTGATGATGACGATGAAGATATCGTTGTTGACCAAGATATGGCCTATAATGTCGATGTTTTAGGAGATAATCTAGGCGAACTATCTGTTAGTACAGCTGTTCATCGCATACCAATGATAAATTCATTGAAAAATCTCACGAAAAAAAACGTTCTACCTGCAATACATGTAACCGGAGTTTGTGATATGAATTACGAAGATGAATCATCCATGATCAATCAAGTCGCTTTTCGAACAAATCATTGTCATCGTATAAGTGCTCATTCAGCTAGTACAGCGTATAGTAGTATGAGAAGTGATTCAATGAATGTTGAAAGTACACTTTTCCTTCCGAGTAATCATTCGAGCATGGTAGACGATACTTCTTCTTTTATAGATTTCATTTTTTTTTCGTATTTTCTATATTTCAAAAGATTTCCTCTGCTCCACATCCTCCAAGTGCGTCTCCATACGAATACGATTGTAATGTTTTACAAGTTCCATCGCCACATGTTCGACTCTTTTTTGTTTTTCCATGCAAATATCATCGATTTGTTTTCCTAGAGTCCACTTCGTCGTTCACAAACCACAGAATTATCACCGACGAGCAGTTTCTGTGTGAGCGCATTATCAGGTGATGTGCGTCAATCGCCAATCGATGCTAATCCAAAAATGGCACATCTACTTTATTTCCTTCAATCACTCGAAAACAATTAGATCATTCACATTTTCTATTCAATTTGTTTTCATTTATAGAAAACTAATAACATATTTGTCACGGTTTAAATATGACACGTTCATAAAAAAAACTAATAGAACTGAAATTTTTCTAACAGATTTTCATCTGACACTTAGTCGGATTAACAAAATAATCTACGAATGTCAAAACAAGAAAATGATTGTTGTATATCATCGTTATTATTCCCTCGAAGGCAAGGCAAGGCAATTCAACATTCAATATGTTAATTGCATTGTTGAAACACATACATCCAATTAGCACAATGAAATTTTAACGATATTCTTGATTTCATGCCAAGATGAAAAATGTTTACGTCATTTCAAATGTAATAAAAAAAAGGATGAAGAAGAAGGAGAGACATGTTTTTCTATTGGCGTTTCACTTGTTCGCATGGCAGGTTCATGTGAAAATTCGAGAGAAAAGAGAAAAACAACGAGAGAAAACACATTACGAAAGAGAGCGAGCGAGAGAGAGAGAAAGAAAGAAAATCTATACATACGAAAAGGAAGAATTCTATATAAAAGAGAAAAGACGACGACGCGTCCGAACATATTCGTCATCTTATTGTCTCGACATCGGTGCCTTGATATTCACAAGCATGTTTCAACTTCCATCTTGTTATCTACATGATATGATTACATCGATTGTAAGTCAAAATAAAAAGAAAAACAAATGTGGTTTTCAAGTATTTTCTCTCTCTCTCTCGATCTAGAATGTCAATGTCCTCTCGCCGACTTTAACAAGTCAAGTGTATTCGAAAGTTGTCGGAGGACCAGTTGTTCGATCGAATTCACAACACATGACATCATCATCATCACAATTCTTCTCTCAAACATCGAACGAAACAAATCAACATTCAACAAATAGTAATACGAAAACAAGTTCACAACGATATAAAACCGAACTATGTCGATCATATCAAGAAACCGGCTTTTGCAAATACGGCGAAAAATGTCAATTTGCTCATGGATATCACGAAATACGTTCGTTAAATCGACATCCAAAATACAAAACCGTTCTCTGTCGTACATATCACTGCACGGGCTATTGTAAGAATTGATTGAAATTTTTTAACACTCTCATATCCGATATCACATCTCTTATTTAGGTCCTTATGGTCCACGATGTCATTTCGTGCATGATGAATGTTCGGATACTTCGTCATGTAATACAATCTCACCTTCGTCATCATTTGGTAGTGATCTTCGTTCATCATTACCATCATCTCGATCAATATCTCCAATGGATTCTCCAATACTAAACTCCGATGATTTTTTTCTTTCGTCATTTTTACTTCCGAAGTAGAAAACAAAAACACAAACTACAAACTCAACGAAACTTTATTTTTGTTTTTTTCTTTTTCTCTATATTGAACTTATTTTTCTATTTATATATCACGTCTGTTGTATGTATAGTTCACATGTGATTTCACTGTCTCTCTCTCTCTCTCACACATTCATTTCTTGTTATTAATTATTATTATTTTTTTTTCTGTTTGTTTCGTGTTGAGCTGTTCGGATATATTCAGCCGTGTAAAACGATGCGCATTGTATGTGCAAGATTATATATACATATATATATTTGTTCGTTGTTAGACTTTTTTTTAAACACATACATTGCTGTGTTTGATGATTTGAAACATGATTTATTTAAGAAACAAAGAAGAAATTCGAAAAATTATTGTCTCTTTCTTTTTTTTCTCTCTCTCTCAAACATGCCGGTGAAAAGAGATTAGCATTGGTTATATAATTGTTGAAGGAAAAAAAGAGAACAACCTTCCGTTTGTTCGTTAGATCGAGAAATGAAACGATGTATCTTCTCGAATTTCTTAACAAAACAATTCAACGAATGCATCTTTTTGAATTTTATCTGGTCTAGTTGTTGGATAAATGATGCTGTTAATCGAATGAATGGTTTGATTGTTCATAAGAAGCGAAAAGAGTGTCATGCTGTGAATGAACTATCTCTCGGTTTGACAAAAAAACACACATTGAGAGAGAGAGAAACGAGATCAGATCTAAAATGAGAGTGTTGTTTTTTCTAGTGATCAATTTCCGACTTAAATGACAATATTAGCTTGTAGAAAGGAGATGCGAAAGTAAATTATTTGACTTTATTCACACTTTGAACACAAATACAAACAATCAAATTTGCTTTTTTCTGGTCGATTTTTAAATCGATGATGACCGATGATTCAATAGAGCCATTTCATTTTGTTTGAGAAATGTTTCGATCTGTTGCATATACGCGTTTGATTTTAAACGAGCAT
>ERZ778019.2415-NODE-2415-length-18083-cov-11.773131_pt1 | contig 18083 bp, 18 predicted proteins | sample MGYA00375749_ERZ778019 | MGnify/ENA primary metagenome ERZ778019 (study PRJEB29350, sample SAMN05389821) | bioreactor metagenome | isolation source: Ammonium sulfate bioreactor | place: South Africa: University of Cape Town | collected 2014-03-17 ... | reverse complement strand
TTGCTTAAAAATAAACCTTTCAATTTTGTCCTAAACTCCCTCCCTGAATAGAAGATCCCTTAAAAAGTTACAAATTATTGACGGAATAAAACGCCCGGACTTTATATTATGTACATCTTTACTGTGACAAATAATCGCTCAATGTGTATTTGATTTTCAATTAGTAGGATCTCCCGGATTAGAAGGTCCCTCTAAAAACCGCATCGGTTTCTCCAGTTTTGAAAGCCCGGGGTCTTTAATTGCGGGTGGTGGAGTTTACTACATAAACGATTGAAACGCATGGTTGCATTATTTTTTACCAGTAATCGACGTTTTTCCTTGCTAACTCACGTTTATGTCTAACACGAATAATTCGATTTGATAAGATATCGAAAATCATATCGCGAGGGACCTTGCGAAAAGACAAATCATAGGATTGTCAAGGTTCGACACACGTGCATTTGGAAAAACAACTGAAGTATACAATAAGCATATGTATTGTACACAAAACGAAAGATATAGGATAAAAATATCTTCAGGTAAAACAGTACTCTTAATTCATACAGGTAGACATTGTGCACTGAAAGAAAATTTAAATCACTAAGTATTATAGACAAGGACATACGCGGCTATTTATATTCTATATAAATTAGGGAATAAAGATTAACAGTGGTTTTATTGAAGTATTACGAAGAAACGAAATTATAATATAAGAAATAATGGTGTAAGTAAAAATTAGACATCAATGAACTTGTTCTACGACATTTATTTCTTATAGGAACCCAGCAATTATATTACCTATTGTTGTTGCTATAGCCCTTCTCTCAGGTGCAACGGTCATTGTTCTATCATTAATTCCAGTTTATTTGCCAACTCGTTCTATTACACCAGTTCATAATGCTAAATCAGCTCGTATTGCAATCATTGGCGCAGGACTTAGTGGACTTACCGCTGGAGTAACATTACTAGACTCGAACATGTTTTCAAATGATAAAATTGTTATTTATGAAGCAGATACAAAGATTGGTGGTCGTATTCAAACAAAATTTTGGTCGCCTGATAATCAAACATCAGAATGGGGTGGCGAATATTTAGATAGTAATTATTATGTTACATTTAGTCTAATAGAACGTTTCGGCATAAAACTAATTGATACAATTGAAGCAACAAATGATGCTTATGGAACGACATATTATTTTTTAAGCCGTTTTTATAATGAAACACAAGCTTGGGATGATTATAAAGCTATTGAGCCTATCATCAAGGAACAAATAGAACAAATAGGTGATGTTAATTATAATGAAAGTAATTCATATGGACGATATTTCGATAGTTTATCATTATATGATTGGATTGAATTATATGTTCCTGATGGACATCGATCATATTTCGGCGCCTATATTGATTCAGCATATGAACAAGAATTTGGATTCCCTACACGAGATTTAAGTTCATTAAATTTTTTATTCCTAATTGCACCGGACAGTCAACCTGAAAATGGTCCACTATCTATTTATGGATTATCCGATCAACGTTACCGAATGATTGGCGGAAATGATCAATTACCAAGAAAAATGAGCGAATATTTATCATCTCACGATGTTAATATAAAATTAAATCATAATTTAACCAAAATTGCTAAATTAAAAAATAATAAATATCGATTAACTTTTGAAAATCAACAATCGTATATATATGATCATGTCATATTGACTCTTCCATTATCAACATTAAAATATGTCGATTACAGTTAAGCAGAATTTGATTCTTTAAAAAAACGTGTTATCAATGAAGTCAAATATGGATTAAACACAAAAATCAATATACAATTTTCCAGACGTTTCTGGTACGATGTATCATCTGATGGAATTATTTATACAGATTTGCCATTTCTTAATTCATGGGAAGAATCACTAAATCAAACAGGAGATACTGGAATATTAGTTCTTCTTACAGTAACAACAAACGAGACAGCATTCACTCCTCGAGAAACATTCGATACACTGTCGAATTCATCAAATAGTGCTAGTGCCGCTGCTTATATAAATGGATTTTTATCTGATCTTAATGAAGTATGGCCAAATGCATCGACATATTATACTGGACAAAGTACTATATCAGCTCCGTGGTTTAGTAAATTTTATCTTGGTTCATATCCTGCTTATGGACTTAATCAGTACTCAACCATTCATGGCTATGAATCTGCAAGACAAGGAAATGTGCATTTTGCAGGTGATTATGCATCGATAGATTATCTTGGTTTGATGGAAGGTGCAACATCAGAAGGACAAAGAGCTGCATATGACATTATTAATGATTATAAAAATTAACGTTCTTTCTTTTATTATTTTCGTTTTCTTTTCTTGCATACTTAATCTACTGTTTTTTAGTGTTGATTCATTTTCTTCTCTTATAGTTTTAGCTTTATCTTAGATGATGAAACGCTTATTTGACAGTACTTTTCAAGATTCATATTAAAATAAACTTGTCTTTTTCTTCACTCCAACAGATTCATTTAATGGCGAACATTAAGGAGAAGAGAAAGAATGTACATGTGTGCCAAACGGAGAAAAAGATCCCTTCGTGGGACTCGAACCCACACCTTCTGCTATCCGGGCAGATGTCCTAGACCAGTTAGACTAGAAAGGACGACTCAATCTCCGATGAGCGTCGATGATATATCATCGATCGCTAACAATGACGACGATCAACAAAATACTCTTTTTTCTTTTCTCTTATGAAGTATTTAATATGCCATGCGTAAATTCATCGGTTTTTAGAGAAAGAGAACAGACGCATACATATCAATCAACTTCTTTTCTTCCTTTCCGTTGCTGACTCTCTTCAGAAATTATTTACGTAGGAAAACGAGCGTCATTTTCTATTTTTTATGATAAAAAACAATCTTCCTATAGTTAATTTTCAACAAAATGATCATCGAGTTTGAAATGGTTATTCGGCATATTAGGAACAAACGTATTCTTGTCACGTGTGCGAAATAATAATTGTTGGATATTGCGTTTGCATTGTTTTCCTGATTCATTTGCAATATTCTTCATGGCTATCTTATATTTTTCTGTTATTAACGCACCCAGTTCTGAATGTATGATCGTCAGTTGTTGTCTTGTTGAGAAGCCGACACCCTCGATTTTGAATTCATAGTTTTGTTTAAGCAAATTGTATTTTTCTGTTATTTGATCAATTTCTTGTTGAGCAACCAGCATTTGACGTTCAATACAAGGATTACTTGAACAAAGTAAAATATTGAATAGTTTCTGTTCTCCATATTTTCCAGCTAAAATATTTTGAACAAATCTTTCGAATGCATCTTGAACAGTAGATCCTGTATCAGGTCGTTGTTGATCTTTTACTAATGTATCAATAATATTTATGTCATTGGTATTGTTTATTGAACACGTTCTTAATAGATCTTGTGCAAGAAGTGTTTCTGTTAACTCTAATGTGTGATTTGCATCATAATTAGCATAAATTCTGTTAGGAAAACGTCCAGATGGACATTCGTCTTTGCATGTATATTCAATAAACGGTTTTGAGACATTTAGTTTAATGTTATAAAATTGTGCTAAATCTAGCATATACTGTTGACCTTCGAGAATTTTGGAGGTATGATCATCTGTAGATATTGGGAAATGTATTGTATCGATGTCAACACAAGTTTTTGATGCTTCTAATAATTTTTTATGTATTTCAGGTGACATTCCATCAATATTTGCCCATAGTTCTCGTTTGCCAGCTAAAACTAAAGTTTCACCTTTTATTTTGATATTTTTCCGATGAATATAATATTTATAGTCAATTATACGCTGGAATAATACTACTCGAGAAGCTCCTGCAATCCAACAGCTATCGTATTCATTTAATATTGGTTCTTGTCGATCAATCAGACGCAATAGACAAGCTGTTTCGATATAATAATCTTTATAATGAATGGCCCAATCCGGTGTAATAAGTTCGTAGCGTTCTTTACCAGCTTCACGACCGAAAGCATGTTGAGCTATGTATAATATGTAGTCAAGAACATCTTGTAAGTCAATACTCGTACTATTGAACAGATTTGTACGCATATATTTAACGTCAAACAGCGTTGGATCTGATTGATTTGCTTTTGAATGCTTGACAATTGATGCAACATCATGAAATACTTGATCTAGATTTTCGATATTTCCCATGCAATATAAATCATGCCATAAATTTGATAAATTAAAATATCCTGCTAATTGAAATATTCTTAGTAGAGCTTCTTGCTGTTCTTCCATAGTTATCTTTTCGTCATTGCTTTTTTCATATCCATTAAATCCTAGATGTTGTGCTGCTATTATATATTTTGATGGTTCCATTCCTTTTCAAGATGTTTGACTTGATATAAGAATCAATTACACTTTTTCTAAAAAAAAGAATCGCAATGCACTAAGATGAGCTTCATTCTCATTCTCATCGAGTAGTAATTCAATAATTATAATATAATTTGTTACTTTTTTTTTTATTTCAGGTGTTCTATTTCTCGCTGGGCAGAAATGAAAAACATGCTGAGACACTAATTCGTATTCAATTTGAAGGGATAAGCACATTGTGTTTTAGAGTTCCTTTGCATACAATTCATCTTTAATAGTTGCACTCACGTCAGTACACATTCTTGATCTTTCGTTGATTCGTTTTCGTCCTCAGAATACGACTGCTTTATCAAAAATAAAAGAAACGAAAAAAAAAGTTAATTGGATTGTTTGCTTCATGTCAAAAAAAGCAGAAAGAAAGATGACGCTATAACCAAGTGTAAGAAGAACATTTGAATTAACACTATTGTTCTGCCTAAAATAATTTATTTTGGTATGTATTCCAAAGAGGTGTTACTCTTGTAGTTTTCTCTGATAAAAGATTTGTGAAATGTTTTTAGACTTTTAGCGTAGCAGCAACTATCTTGAGGGTGAAATCCAATCCATCAATTATACTTTATGATTGTTTCTGCTCAATTGAACATATTTATAAGATTTGAATCGAAAAATGTATATATTCAGAGTAAAAACTTTTTAAAGCCTAGAACCTAGATGTTTGATACAAAAAATTATAAGACGAAGACGAAGGGCGCTTTTCAACATATGGTGGAGGAAGTTCTTCAACATAGGGCGGAGGAGGTTCTTCAATGTTTAAAACATCTACTGGTGGAACTCGAGTTACAGATAGTATTGAATAATTGTTCGTTTGCTCAGCAGTTTGCTGAATACTATTGTTCGTGTCTTCATCAACTATAATGACTACAGTTTTGCCAATTTTTGCTTGTTTTTTACGTCTTCCACATGAACATATGGCCACTAATAGGACAAAAATAATAGTAACTAAACAAACTACACCAGCCACTACACTAGCAACAATAGCCCCAATGCGATTATCGCCAGTTGTTGTTAAATAATACTTTTTCGAAGTTCGAGTAGTATATGTCATTGATATACTCGATAGCCTATTAAAATTGATTGAATAGGAACCAACTGTCAAAGGATAATACGTTGTTACAACTAAAATATAGCTCACCGATGAGTAGAGCATTCGTCTTATTAAAAACTGACGACCACCATAATCATCGTCATCACATTCGAGTAGATTACTGGCTGGAGAATCTGCATAAAAATACGAGACATAAAGACAGCCATACATATTAATTGAGTTAGCAGTGCTACTGGTAAAAGTGTATGTAGCATTTGTAGGAGCTATCACTGTATATCTATCATAATAATATCGTGAACTATTAGTACCACCAGGTCGAATAAATGTTTGACTACGCGACGATAAAGCACCAATCTATGTGTCTAAATAAAATATGACTTTATTATTCGATTAATGTTGTTCTCGTCTTTTGGTAAAATAAAATACATAAAATCTATATCATCACGACACGCATTTATTATACCTGCTTTTGCTTTGTGTGTAGAGATAAATGTAAGTAAAAAATAACAAGAAAACAAGTTTATCCACATATTTTCTCTATTGATTAATATTTTTCAATTGAAAATAAAATTTTATAGGTAACCATATATATGTAACTATGATCAATCGAGAACAATCACCAATAGTCGAATTTTTTTTCTGTCCAACACTGTAAACAGGTTGACTGAGATGAATGAATGTTATATATTGACACAGAATCGAACATTTTCAATTTATAAAACGTAAAAAGAAAACGATGAAGTTTCTCGATAAGGGTTGACAGAAAGGAAGTACTTGTCTGTGAGTGGAATACAAACACAAACAAAATTACTTTTTAGTTTCTGTTTTTCATCAGATCATGCGATCGAATATCTTTTAAATTAAACGGTTCTCTTTCATTGTCGAATAAAAAAAGAGTCTATGCCAATAAATGTTAGAACATAATGAATATTCTTCTATTATTAGCAGAAAGCAATAAGTATTTCATAATTTTCTTTTGTCGATTTCACTATTGATTTATTATACAAGTGCACGAAATCATCTTCGTTTGACGGCTCTAATGGATAATAATGATAAAAATCACATCATTTGACAGAAAATGACTTGTTATACAGCCTCAAAGATCACACACTAGTCTACAGCATGGTATAATGTCTATACTTTAAAATAATTAGTTTTGAAATGCAACATAATGCCCAAAGTCTATTTACGTTAGCAGAGAGAAAAGAAAAAGTTATATATTCTTCTAGGGAGAGCTTTTTCTCATTTATTTACTTTTGTTTCCGTTTTTTAAATCGCACTGACAAATAATTATCATGTTCTTCTTTAATTCACATCAATAAGAATTAAATCTGTTTGTACAGTTAAATAAACGATTTCTCAAGTGAATCGATTCCCAATCTACGATACGTGCTCGAACGATGTAAGTGTTCACAATTGTGATCATGGTGAAAAATGATGATTACTCCGGTTTGTGACTAAATGAAAAAAGAACGACGAGAACATTTCATGTTTAATTGATTTTTTGAATGTATTCATAGTTTTTTTTATAATTTTTCTGCTTGAAATATTTGTCAACGTGTTATCAAAAAAACTAGAGTAAAAATAAATGACAAAAATCTCATTAAAAAAATAATGTCGAATTAATTTCCCAAGAACAATATAAACTATTTTCTTTTATTCTTCTCTCTATTTAAGTAATCAGACTTTATGCGTTACGTTTCATTTCAAAACTTATTGTTTTAAGGTAAAGTCATAACGAGGAAAGTACGAGCAATATTCTTCCGTATCTATATCTATTTAGTGAGGAATTACTTGTACATCAAATCCATTAAAGTATATTCGAAACGTCAACATTAATATCGTGTCTTTGTTATGAATATCAAAAGTCTTTTTAAATGGACCTATAAAAAGGCATCCGATTATAATCTCTTCATGTTAGAAGAAAATGATTATGATGATAACGATAATCCCAATGATGCGGCTATTGCTTTTGAACATCAAAAATATAAAACTCGATTATACGTTGTACTTCTCATGAGTAAGTATAACTTCATATCCCCGTTCGATTTATGATAGAAACAAAAGTAAATATTCTTTTTCAGTATGTCTTTATATACTATTCTATATTACGTTGATAAAAATGGAATCTAAAACGGTTATTGTTTCTCATATAACACCTGATATTTTCAATGAATTATTTTCTGAATACAATCAAAATCTATCATGTCCGTGTACAACAAGTGCAATACCATATAAGAATTTTGTTTCTCACAATGTTACCATGCATCCTATATGTTCAAGTGATTTTATTAGTAACGAATGGATTGAAGGATTATATTTAGCAAACAGTAGTGATTATCCAATGTGGGACTTTCGAACAACTGCATTTTCACAGGTTGACCACTGTTCTAGAATTCAATAAAAGATTTCGAATTTTTCATTCTAGTTTCAACTCTTATCAATGTTTTGTTTGTTTTCAAAAGGAATCATTTCTCAAATTCAAAAAGATGTTAATAATACCGATTTCGTTACTCTTGAACTTCTTTCTGAAAGGCAGACTCAGTTACAAGTGTATGGTACTGTCGAATCTCAGAAAAACAATGCACTTAATCAAATGATATCATTTAAAAATTTTTTAAACGTAACTCTCACAAAAAATATTTTAATTTCAGCGCTTGGCACGAATTGGTTGATTAGTATAGTTAGCAATCAGGCAAATGTTTATTCCCTAAATGGGCAACCAACAACTAATCCAGGTCCCGGATTTACCCAACGTATATGCACTCTAATTCATTTTACAATACCAGCTACTCTCAATTCATCAATTAATCCATTTAGTTTTACCTCAAGACGTCGCATCTTGATAACATATGGCACAACTGTAAACGGCTTCTTTTCAGGATGTACACCATTTGAAGCACTCTTAGAAAGTACACTGGATTGTTTGTATCAAATAGAATGTCTTCAGTTAATACTGAATGGTTTCCCAAACTTAAATCAAGTTCGTACAGTAAAATTGTGTATTGATTAAGTATTCTAGCTTTTTTTTCTAAAGGCAAGCATCAATTGAAATAATTCGATTTTAACTTCTGAACATGAGAATATCTCTGTCAATGACTATTTAAACAGTTTTTTTATTCAAAATTGGTCAATAGCAGTCGATTATTCAACATATTTCGATCAATGTTCGCCATCAATGTGTATATACACAGTCAAAGGTCGAATAGCTTTATCATATGCAATCACTCTTTTCATTAGTCTTTATGGTGGTCTTATTATTATACTTCGTTTATTTGCATCATCATTCATTGATATTCTATTTCAATTGAAAAATTATTCAAATAATTCAAATGAAAATGGAAATTTTCAATTGATTCAATTAATACAAAAACTGAATCTATTCAAAAATATTCATAATCGAACAGAAAATGACGTCAAACAACAAAGAATCGTCACTCGAGTTTATCTACTATTACTACTTGGTAAAATAATAAATTTCTCAGGTGTCAAATATTTATTTGAATAATTAATTCTAGGGACAACATGCATTCTCTTTTTCTATACGGCATTCAGTGATGAAATAGTAACAATAACAGTACCAAATCCTTCGTTTACAACTTACAATTCATTGGAAGACATGCATTCAATGACACTTCATTGTCCGTGTTCAAATAAAACAATATCTCAAGACATATTTATGTCGTTTGCACCAACGCTTCATCAAATATGTTCAAGTGCTTTCCTTGAATATCAATGGATTTATGGATTGCAAAATTTAGCAACAAGCGCTAACCAAAACAGTTGGATTAGAGGAGCACCCACTCAGCTTCAATTATTAGATAGTATTTGTGACTTAGTCAATAATACGGTTAACAATGCTGTTTACACATTTCTTTCACAAGTATTTATTGCTTCATCTATAATGAATGAAACTGATTTCAATACACAAATCAATGCAAGTGTCAATCAATTCTATCAATCAATGTTTTATAATTTTAATATTCAGAAAGAGATTCTATATCTTATTATACGAGTTAATCAGTTATATATGGCAATACAGTCCACTGGCGTCCAAAATGCATATGTTAACTTAATATTAAAGACAATTAATGTGCCAAATAATTATACAATTGGGAATGTATGTTAATTTTTTTAATGAATATTGAAAAGTGTAGAAAGAAGAGAATGTTTTTTTGTTGTTGTCATAGGTCGAATTTGTTCCAAACGGAATGCAAAAAATCAATTCAACATCGATTAAATGTATCTGCGCTATTGATCCAAATTGTCAAACTCCAGCTTATGTCGATGATAGCTACTACAGTAATGAAAATGGACTCATGATTGATTTCTCTTATTATATGCCTGGTTTGATTCAAAGCTGCTTTCCTATTGATTCTCTTCTACTCTCCACATTGCAGTGTCTCTATGCAGATTCGTATTGCTTTGTGATTTTGATGTATATTATATTCCCAAAGTATTTCGTTCCTGGTTTTTCAGACCCATTACATCCTATACGACCTCTTGTTTATGATCCATCAATGAGTCGCTTTCCTCCCAATTCTTCGATCTCAACTATTATCCAAGAACTAATGATTGAACAATGGCATTTTTCTTCATCGTATCAAAACTTTTATGAAACTTGTGCACCAACATACTGTTCATACTCTATCAAAGTTCGCAAAGAATCTTTTATTCAAGTCGTCATAATATTAATATCGATGATTGGCGGTGTTGTAGTTTCACTTCGCCTATTAACACCTTATCTTGTCAAATTCACTTTGCAATTTTCACTGACGTCAAAGTCCAAGAAGGAACCACCAAAACAAAGAGAACCAGGTAATTATTCACGAGTTCATTCAATATGTTTACCATAATTTTTTTCTAGTTCAACGTAGTTTTATCAATAGATTGAAGGGAATGATACAAAATATAATTAAATTGTTACATACCACATTAATTGAATTGAATATATTCACAACTCGTGATGTCGGAAGTGATACCGATCACGTGGCAGCAAAACGTTATGGTCGATTAGCAACACGTCTTTACTTAATCCTATTTTTAAGTGGTCTCATTATTTTAATATGCTATACAATTATCGAACCACGTATAACCACAACAACGTTTGATGAGCCTTCTTTTGATTATTACAATAATTTAAAAGCAAAGTATGATGATCAATTAACATGTTCATGTTCAGTCATAGCATCAACACATACGAAATTCGTTGAGATCAAATCTGTACTTCATTCAGTAAGATATAGAATTGATTATAGAGAGGATCATTTTTGAATTTCTATTTCTAGATTTGTACAAGTGCATTTGTATCGGAAGAATGGCGACTTGAGTTGCTAAGTGGTCTCGTTCAAAATTTAACTGTCTATGAACAAAGAGATTATCGTCGATTTCTATCACCTCATCTACAATATCTTCAAGGACTATGTCAACTTTCACAGCAATCAATAAGTCATGCAATCAATGAATTATTAACATCATTATTCGTTACTGTACAACTTCTACCTGAAATTGAATTTTCTAATCGTATTAACATTTCAATTGAACAGAGTAAATCGAATGCTCCTGTTTTATTCACCCGTCTTCTTTCTGTTGTTGAAAGTACCTTTCATGGAAACGCTTTTATATCCAGCTATGGAACAAATTTTAAATATTCTGGCCCATGTCAAGATTTTACTACTAATTATGCACCTGCGAAAGCTGTAATCTATGATAATGGATGCTCCTGTGGCATGTATGCAAATTGTACAACTCAAGCAAAGTTTATTGAAACAAGTTCTTTGACAAACGTTTCTGTGAAAGTGAAAGGTATGAAAATGGGATGTATTCCAAGTGAATCATTGCTTGCTTCAACTCTTGAATGTTTCTATGATCAATCATGTCTTGATCTCATTCAGCAATATACAAACTATTCAAAATCTCTGCATCCAATTTCGACAAATTTTAGTCGTTTTCTACAGAATACAACAGTTAATGAACTTATTAATAATTTATTTATTGAAGACTGGTCAACAACAATAAGTTACTCAGCATACTATGAACAATGTTCACCTTCAATTTGTTCTTATTCACGTGTGGAAAATTTCAATATATTCTATCTAATCACTATTCTACTTGGTATTCAAGGTGGTTTAACTATTGTTCTCAAATGGATCTGTCCGAAACTCGTTCGAATTGCAATTAAAATATATCATGATCGCAAAAATCGAGTAACTCCTTTTCGTCCGGTTGATTCTGGTGCAATATCATCTAATCTAACTACTGGGAATTATGAAATTCAACCAATAATTTCAACATCACATAGTCAACCATTTATGAAAATAATATCTATAATGTCTGTAGTTTGTATCTCAGTAGGTATTATTATTTTTTCAATATATTACTCACGACAAGGTAAAAATAAGCTCACTAAATACGAAAAATTGTGAAATATTTGTTTGCTAGATTTGACGACCAATATATCAAATATGAATGATGTCAATACAACAACAGTACCAACATTTTCGACCATAAATACATCTACATCTTTAGATATATTGTGTCAACCTGAATTTGATCTAGTATCAATTAATATACCATGTTCGTTAGGAATCTACTACTATCCAATTACTATGGCTGATGTAAATGGTGATAATCAAGTTGATCTAATCTTTTACTGTCAATCGAATCCGACATTGAATATATTACTTGGAAATAGTTATAACGGTACATTTAAAGAATTAATTAGTTATCCATTTGAAAACGTTGGATCAGTCTATTTTATTATGGTTGCCGATATGAATAATGATGCTAATGTTGATCTAATTTTATCATATTATGGTCCTGATCTATCACATATTCTAATCGTATTTAGAAATAATAATGGCACGTTTCAAATAGACAATATGCAATCAATACCTATAGCTAGTGATCCATCGTATATCGCTATAGTTGATATCAACAAAGATAAAAACTTAGATATTATTCTGGCGATTGACAATGATGGTATTTATATTTTTTTAGGAAACGGCAATGGAACACTATTGCCACCATTAACATTAAAATTGCAATACTCTACTTCTCTAAGAGGATTAGTCGTTAATGATATTAACAATGATGGCTATTTAGACATTGCCACATTTAATTTGAGGGACGTACATTTTCATATATTTTTTGGTCACGACAATGGAAGTTATTGGACGTATAAATGGTTTTTCACTACAACGGATGGTGACGAGTTTACTATGGTCTCCGGTGACTTCGACAATAATAACCAAACCGATATCGTTTTGCTTACTGCTGTTACTAATATTTCCACTCTCTTATATCGATATAACAATAACACTTTCCATACTGATAAACAGGTTTTTATGAAATATAATGGTTGGGGTTTCGGTGCGGTAGCTGTAGGTGATTTAAATGGTGATCATAATTTAGATATAGTTACGAGTATGAAAGGCACAACTGACATATTTACTTTTCTTGGAAATGGTAACAGAAATTTTCAGGCACAAAATCTTACGTCGAGTGCCCCTATGGGTATGTGGTTATGGAATGATATTGTTGATTTTAACAATGACAATTGTCAAGATATAATTAATATAAATATTGCAGTGGGTATCATTGATATTTTTCTAAATACTTGTCGATGTTATACACATACTTAATCTTATGAAACAAAATCTAACAATTAATTAACAATGAAGAATGTTGTTCGTATTGCTTTAGTTGTTGTCATGTGTTTTCTTATTTATTCATTGAATTCTATCTAATAAAAAAAATCGAGTAATTAGACAAACTCAAACAAACCATTGATTGAATTAATATTATCGCATCGGTAAATAGTTAATCCTTCTGATGAGTTACTTTATTAAAAAAAAAAGAAAAAGAAGATAAAATCAGTTTGATTTGTTTTTTATATGTTGAAAAAATGTTCCGTTGATAAATAATCGATAACTAATAAGTCCAATGACAAACGTATTACTGGTTATGTGCATTATAAAGCCAAATGATCGATATTTTGGATAGCCAAGTGCGAAAGTTAATCGACCAAGAAGAAAAAGAAATGTAAAAACCGGTAAAAGAATCAATTCATTCGATTCAAGTATCGTGCAAAGTGTTAATGAAAGAATCACTTTAACAACGAATTGTTCAAGTGTATTTTGTAAAATACGTTGTCGTTGTTCGACGAATATTTGTCCTTTGGGATCCAATGGATTGATAGCAATAGTTGAAACACGTCGACTGATAACAGCATATATGGCAAATAATAATGAAAAACAATCGAGAAATAAAAGTTGAATAGTAAATATTAAACGTTTTTCAAATGAAAATGTTTTCGTATAATTTTCGATTGTTATTGTCCATGGAAGTTTATCGAAGAAAGTCACTGCTAATATAATCGAAGTAACAGCGAACCCTGCGATCATTAATGGTACAGCTGTACGTTTATATTTACGAAGTCCTATTTTATCTTTCGTTTCTGTTTCGCTCGTCATCTTTACTTTTAAATTCGTTTGTTCGACTGTGGTATAGTCAAAGTGTGTATATAACTATTTATTAAAGAAAAAGAACCAATGAATTTAGAAAACATATAGATGTCACCATAAATCAATTGTGTTTAATCATGTATGACTGCGAAGGTGTGAATGTGATTTAATTAACTTTCTGCTTGATCAGCCATGACAAGCATACAGTTATTTTAATGGCAAATGTTCTTTCATTCGATGAAAACAAAAATCAACGAGTAGAAATGTTCTCTCTTGTTTGGCTGGATCCAAATGCAAGTGTAAGTCAAAATACTGAACAGAAACTACGATCGATCATTAATCAATTCAAACATTTTCAAGATATTCTTCAATGTCAAGAGTTTATTCAGAAAACTTCAGTAAATGATCGAATCATTCTTGTCGTTACGGGACGATTGGGCCAAGAAATTGTGCCCAAAATTCATCAACTTCGACAAATCATTTCGATCTATGTCTATTGTATGAATAAACAAGCGAATGAAGAATGGTCTTCGAAATATTCGAAAATTAAACAAATTTTCATCGATCTCGATGAATTGTGTTTACAAATCAAAACTGATTATCGAATTGAAAGAAGACTTCAAGAACCATTAGCAATTCATATTTTTTCTCCTGGAGAAAGCTCAACTGATGTTTTCGTTCAAGTTCTTATCGATTGTCTTTTGAAATTAAAATCAAAATCTCAAGATCAAAGAGAATTAATTGGACTATTAAAATTACAATATGCCGGAAATACAGATGAATTGAATTCTATTCATACTTTTCAAAGAACATATCGACCCAATGCAGTTCTACAATGGTATACAAAAGAATGTTTCTTCTCGAAAACATTGAATTCAATTCTTCGAAATGAAGATATTCATTTTATGTTTTTGTTTCGTTCTTTGATTTATGATATTCAACAACAATTACAAAAATATCAACCCAAACAAATTATTCAAGTTTATCGATCGCAGATTATTTCTAAAGATGAACTTGAAAACTTGAAGAAATCAATGAATAAATTCATATCATTCAATTCCTTTCTTTCGACAACGATAAATTATCAAAGAGCATTTTCTTTTCTCAATCTTTCAAAATCAACAGAAAATACCGACAAAATCTTATTTATAATTCAAGCTGATCCAACTATTGCTGGTAAAACAAAACCATTTGCACATATCAGTCGATTTAGTGAACATGTTGATGATGACGAAGTTCTATTTATGATTGGATCCATTTTTCGACTTAATAATATTTCATTTGATCATAAATATCAATATTGGATTATTCAAATGACGTTGTCACCAACTGATAATAAACAATTGCAAGAAAATATCAATCTTCGAGTTCTATCGAAAATTCTCTGGCGAATGGGAAAATTCGATTTAGCTGAAGAATATTTAAAACGATTTTTGAGAGAAATACCATTGCATGATGCTACACGAGAAGATATTTACGAAGATCTTGCTGAAATTGCATCACAATTAGATGATTTCGAAAAAAGTATCAAATGGCGTCAGAAATCAATTGAATTCAAACAAAATGATTCGAATAATTTGTCGGAGGAAAATATTAACTATGGTCGTAATGTTCTACGTAATCCTGGTAACTATTCAATCTTTTATTTAATTAGTATTCGTATCTCTATTGATTTGTTTAGAACCACCTATTATTCCTAAAAATATCAAAAATCATATTATATTACATGCCAATGTCAATCAAAAACGATCCTATGAGTGTATCATACATGGATTAAATAAATTAGGATATTATGTTGAATTAAAGGTTGATGGCACATATCCTTCAATAAAAACGAATGTTCTCTGTCTTATTTGTTGTTTGAGTAAAGATTACGAAAAAGATTACATAAGACAATGTGAACTTCAGTATGCATTTAAAACGCAACAATCGATTATACCTATTCGTATCGAATCGAATTTTGTTGTTCAACAGCTTTCTTTGCAATATATTCTCGATTCATTGACAACATCAATCATAGATTTTTCCGGATCGAATGAACCATTTGAACAATTGCATAAAGAAATCTTAAATATTTCTCAAGAGAAAAAAATCGATATGTCTTCGAGTTCGAAAACATTCAATTATTCACGTATTTATCAACAATGTCGAACTACTGGTTGGAATAAAATTTTGAAACTGCTCTTTTACATTCCTGTTTTTTATTCCTATGATAATATTGACAAAATGATTCAACAAATGTACAAACTTAACAATCGATTGAATGCGAATGCACAAAGACAAATCAATGATTTTCATCAATGGTTACTTCAACAAAATGAACCATCGAATGCGTCTCTGTCATTGTTTCACAATCGATCGCCTCATGATATACATCCGATTAAACGACAGACGATCGATGAATTCCATTCAGCTTGCGAACGTAATGATATCGAACGAGTTCGAACTATTCTACGATCGTATCCTATTGACGATCTACGAGCATGTGAAAAATCTCGTGACAAAACAGCTCTTCATATTTCATCGAAACAAGGTCATCATGAAATTATTCGACTACTTCTCGAACATAATGATTTTATGATGAAATATGGTCGTTTGGGTATGACACCATTGAGTCAAGCTAAAGACGACGTTACTCGACAAACATTTATTCGTTTTCATCGTTCATTACCTCGTTTTATTGGTAATCTCATTGAATGGACTAAACCATACGCACAAGCATCGATCAAAAGTGCACAAATTCGTGAATATCTTTCTCGTGATCATTTTATCAGTCAAAATTTTCGAATTCTCTCGTATCAATACATACATCATTATTTAGTACTCGAAGGTTTTCCAATTGCTGCCGTAACTAAACTCGAACAAATTGGTTGTAGTTTAGTGACTGAATTTCTTCGTGCTTATACGAGTACGACACGTCTTCATCAATATATCAATCGTCATTTAGCAACACATGCATTGAACTTTTTCAATTCAACATTTGATCCATCGATTCCATACAATTTCATATTTTGTCTACTAGGTATTGTTGCAAAAATTCTGCAGAATTGTCGTTTGCAAGTATCGTTTACTGGAGATGTTTATCGAGGCATGACATTGAAACGAGAAGAACTCGAACGATATGTAGTTAATTCTCGTATTCTAAATACGACGTTTCTTTCAACATCAGAGGAATGTTTGATCGCCGAAATATTTGCTGGTATTCATCCAGATGATCCGCCAACTGAAGATAATCCAACGGAAATGAAAATTCTCTGTAAATACACAATTCGTAACAAAGGAACTGCGTATAATATTCGAGATATATCTTTATTTGATACTGAAAAGGAAGTTTTAATATTTCCTTTTTCGGCTTTTCGTGTTAGTCGTGTGAATAAGACGTCTTCTGGTATAACACAAATTGATTTAATCGAATGTACGAATGTAACATGGGAAGAGAACAATGCGAACTATCAATTGTTTGCTTATAATTCTACTGAATGAAAAAAAGAAATAAAATAATCGGGTCATTCTGGATTACATCTTTCAATTCCTGAAGGATTTTCTATCAAACTGTATTTTTCAATGTAACGATATTTTATTAATTAAAAAACCATTTGTCATCAAGAGAAACTACAGTATCTATGGGAGCATATCTTAAAATTTGAATGAAACGGCAAATGTTTGAAGAAAATGTGCATACTACATATTCGGACTGTGCTAATATATCTAATTCTGTCATTAATTTAACAGTTGCAAGTTGCTTATGATATGATGATAAATAATTGAAACGAGTTTGACGATGTCCATCTGTTGACTCAATATTGAGTGTCGAGAGTGAATAGAATTGTAGGTCTGTTCGTAATTGTTTCAGTTGAGTAATAATACTAGCAACATCACTAGCGACAAAAATAGATGCGAATCGAAGAGGAACTGAAATAATATTTTAAATAAATGTAATTGCTTATACTGCTATAAAGAAAATACTTTAAAATTAGAAAACACGAAATTCTGGCTACGGCACTATCCTCAACTGTGTTTTACATTTTTAATCCTAAAGGGATCCCGCTGATTTTTTTAAAAATGTTTTAGATGAACTGAAAATTATCAATCACTACTTACTATGATTGGCAAAAGCAATTTTTTCAATCGCAGAGATATATGTCGACAAAGGTATAGTTGGAGCCTCCCGAATTTTGTCGC
>ERZ778019.2414-NODE-2414-length-18091-cov-12.477600_pt1 | contig 18091 bp, 18 predicted proteins | sample MGYA00375749_ERZ778019 | MGnify/ENA primary metagenome ERZ778019 (study PRJEB29350, sample SAMN05389821) | bioreactor metagenome | isolation source: Ammonium sulfate bioreactor | place: South Africa: University of Cape Town | collected 2014-03-17 ... | reverse complement strand
AACGAAAACACGATGATTCACTCGTCAATTTAGCTAAACAACAAGCACCACTCGTCGATGAAATCAAACGTTTAACACCGTTAATCGATAAAATCAAACAACAACAACAAAAAGACGCTGACAATCTTAGCAAAGAATTACAAAAATCTCTTCAACCAATTGTACAACAACTCAATGATTTAGCCAAACAACAACAACCAACAGCTGATCTTAGCAAAGAATTATCATCGAAATTAGACCCATTGATTCAATCGATTCAACAAGGTTGACTAATTCGAAATTTGCACCAAATATATATATATGTTCCTTTGCCCCTAGATCGTAATCAACAAAAAGACAATAAAGATCAAACTTTAAAGAATCTCGATAAAGCACTTGAACCCATTTCACAAATGATTAAAACATTAGCAGATGGTTTGATTTTATCTTTTGAAAACAATATGAAATTGATTTTCAAATCTTTGTTTTAAGATATTCAACAACAAAAACAAACCGATGTGAAAAAAATCGATAATCTCGAACAACGTCTTTCGAAAACCGCCGATGAAACACCGAAATCATCGGATATCATCGATAAATTAGATGAAATTTCCAATAATCTCAAACAAACCGATCCAACAATGAAAAAACTCTCCGATGAATTAAATACAATCAAAAATCTCATCGAAAAACAACCAACACCGGACGATCTTCTTTCGAAAATCAACGAACTACAACAAAAACAAAAGGCTCCGCTCGAAGCAGCTCGCTCAGATTCTCAACTCGAATCGACTCATCAAACTTCATCACACGTTTGTTTTCTCTCCGATGAATTCTTTCCCATCGAACTCATTTTTTTTCTTTCGATTTTAAGAAAATCAACAACGACATGAACAATAAAATCGATAAAGTCAACGAACAGATTCAAAATCTCAGCAACAAAATCGACGAAATCCAACCGAAATACGATCAAGATTCGCCGAAACGATCAATCCCCGATCTCATCGATGCAGTGAAAAACTTAGAAAATCAAATCGCCGATCTCAAGGCCAATCTACCTGATCTCACCGATTTTCAAAAACAAATCGGTTGAAACAGATTTTCACTGAGAGAGAAAAAAAAGAACGAACTTCTATTAATCTAGGCTCATTAAAAGATGTTCTCGACGAAAACAATCCGAACAAAGACTCATCTCGCGAGAATAACGATACAAATCTCGATGAAATCATCAAACGATCGCCTGATGAAGTTCACTCGAATCGAAGACCAAATTCGAACAAATCGATGTCAAACGACGATGATCACATCGCTCATCTTCTCACTAATCTACTCAATTTACAAACAACAATGCAAAATGCTGAACATCCACCAGTCGAGGATATTCAACAATACCTTCAACGAATCGAACGATCGCCAATTGTGCAAAACGATCAAGATCTGCAAACAGTTTGTCATTCGATTTCGAAAAAATACATTCGAATTCGTTTTGTTTATTTAAGTTATTACAAAAAGTCAAAGATCTTTCGATGAATCAGAATAATTCAGTGAGAACTGCATCAAATCAACAACACGCTGCCGCTGCTACTGCGGCTGCTGGTGAGGAAAAGCCAAATGCAAATAAATTGTCTTCATTGCCAAATGGATATTTAACAAAATCACGGTACATTTCATTATTATCTAATCAAACAATACGTGACAATTGGCCGAGATTATCATCGAAATCAGCGCCGATTATCGAATCGATTCTCACTCAACCGTTCGAATTCGATAAAGGAACAAGTATAAAAAAAAACCGTTTATTTTCTTCGAGATTCACGTTTGTCTTCTCTTTTCCAAAGATCTCGATCAACTTATCCGACAAAATGGCCTCGAAAAATACTCGAATTTAACCAAAACTGCGATCGAAAAATCCGACAAAGACTACGATCAAATCAGTTACATGATGGACTCGATTGTATTCGACAAAATGACGATGATCGGCAGTCGAGAAGCGATGCTTCGTCCCTGGGATCCATCGTTACTCAATCGAGCCTCATCCAAAGGCTTGTATCCATTTCCGTCCGTAAGACAAAACCAACAAAATCAAACGAAAGTCGAAACGAGTTTCTGTTGAGGGCAATGGCCGACGAGACGAACGATTTCGAGTCGACAAAGATATCGCCTTGTGGATGGTCGAGACCGACGAAAACAAACCGTATTCACCTACGGAATTCACGCCGAATGTCGCTCGTGCGAATGAGAAATACGAGCGAATTCAACAGCCACAGTTTCATGAAATTCGACAGAATCGTCGAGAAGATGAAACTCGTTGGAATGAACGATACGCTTTTACCAAAGATAATCGAATGATTTTGTTTGTCAATGATCTTCGATCGTATTTTATGGATTATGATACGAAAAGAAAGTATCAAGTTCATGACGATGTGCCCATTAATCCCGTTTGTCGAACGGGAATCGCAGGACGAGGAGATTTGCCGTTCTGGGGACCGAATCATTGTGTTGTTGTTGTTCTTTTGAGAAATATCAATGATCCTGATGTAGTTTTAATGAAACATCATGGCGATGCGTTCGTTTTACCGAAAGTAGAATTTGAAAAGCTCATTTTTCTTTTGTTGTCGAAATGTTTGATTTTGAAATAGGGTTTTTATGGTCATGAAGCTCGATATGATAATCAAATTAAAATCGTCCAAGATCCTGTTTCAGGTCAAATTCTTCCACCGAAATTATTCGATTATTGGTGGACAAATGTATCGAGATTAAACGAAATGAATAACTCAACCAGTAATCTTCGACGAACATTAAACGAAAAAGAATTAAAAGAAGAATTCGCCGAAATTTTCTCTCAAAAAGGCTGTAACAAAAGTGTCGTATGTCGATTTTAACTAATTCAAAAAAAAAAGAAAATAGAATTTCAATTGTTCGATCATATAATCTAGTTTGACAATGGTTATGTCGATCATCCGTTGAATACAGACCATGCTTGGGTCGAATCAAGTGTTTGGAAAATACAATTCAAAGAATGGCGAGTTCCAGCCATGCAAACAGCAAAATACGCGATTGCTGGTAAAAAAAACATTTAACAAACAAAAAAAAACTCGATTTGTTTTCGTTTTGTAGAGGAACTGAAATCGAATAATACATTTCCATTTATTTGGATGAAGTTAACTGATGCTCTGCTAGTTGTACCGGCATTCGATCGAGGCATACTCGTCGATGTTCTCGCCACTGGAATGCCTTTATAAACTTTGAACACCCTAATCTCGATTCTGCTTTGCGTTTTTTTTTCTTCTTACATCGAAATAAATGAGAATATAATAGATCGACAATTGCATATTCATAAGTTCTCTTGTCGGTTGCAATCGAAATTGTATGATTTTCTAAATACGGACATTAATCGTTTTGTTTGATTAATGTCGTTTTTGCTGATTAAGGACAAGGATTTCGAAAGCTAATTAATAATGCTTTGTACATGACAAAAAAGAAAAGAAGAATCGACATCGTGTTTGTGAATAAATATTTTCTTTTTATTTCGTAATTAATGCTCTTAGTCTGTGAATGTAATCGAGTTAATAATAAAACAAAGCAAAATCATGCTCGATCAATAGTATTAATTTGTGTTTTGTATGTCGATAGGAGACGATCGTTCGATTCGAGTCTCTATTGAATCGATGATATAGAAATCCGATCAAATTCATCATGACGTCAAGTGTCGTTATCTCATATTGCAATAGAAATTCTTCTCCTCTCATCTATAAATGGATCATTGCTATATAATAAATACATAAAACAGAGAAATAAGACTAGCCAAATGGATTTTCTCTCTCTCTCTCTCTCTCTCTGTCTTTCTCTTTTCCCCCGTTGTGGACTCCTACCGAAGCAGAATGCATGTTCGAATGAGATATATGCCCTCGTTGTCTTCGTTGATTAACATCATCCGCATGCAACTGTTGCTCTTGCTTCGTACAACAACTCGACTGAGCGATTTTCTTTTTTTTTTGTTGCTTCTCAGCATCGATTTTTTTTATTCATTCTTGATTATATATAGATCGAGGCGTGTGTTCTCTCAGAGTCGACAATCGATGATGACTGTGAACGATTGCACGATGCATCGGATTTAATCGAAGAGAGAGAGAGAGAGGGAAATGATGCCATGTGTGTGTTTGTGTGTAGGAGTAAAAGAAGATGCTATCATCATTATAATGCTCGTTGTGAGATGAAGAGAAATTTCTCATTTTCTTCTTCCTTTTTCTCTTCGTTTTCTATCTTATATGATTGTTTATGAGCTTTGAATGCACGAGCGCATGTATACAATTAACAAGGTTTCATGTATGTTTCCAAGATGTACGTGTATGTGTGTGGAGAAAAAGAGACAGAAAAAAAAGAATACGGAGTTTTTTGCTTTTTTTCCTCTCTCTCTCCCTCTTCTTTTTCTATCATGATAGAATGTTGATGTTGAAGACGAAATGGATTGTGCGTGAGAAACGAGCGAGAAGATATCTGTCTGAAGAAAGTAAGTCGCACAATGAAATAACGACAATTGATGACAAATCGATTGGGAACAGTGAATATTCAAATTTCTTTTATAAGTAAGTTTATCAATTAGATTTTTTAGTTAATCAATGATTATGTTGAAGAATAAAATCGTTTTTCGTCGTACACTGAGAAACAAATCGATCTAGACAAATGTTATTGATGATTTGTACATAAAAATTCTCTCTCTCTCGATGATGATCTATCTTAACATATGGCATCCTTTGAGTTGCCATATTTCTCATTGATGAATGCCATTATCGAACATGTAGCTACGATGGTGACGAATCAAGTAGCCAAAAGAAAAGATCAATATCCGTTCTGACTCTCTTTCATATATCCCTTTGTATATGTATACGCATACGCACACACATGCGTATGCATACAGACACTCGTTCTGATGTAAATGTCAGTGAGAATCAAGAAGCAAATGTGTGTGTGTGTGTATGTCTTCATACCTTTTGCTAGTCATTGTCATCTGACATTGTTTTACTAATTGCACATTGATATCATTCGACTCTGTTGTTACGATAAGATCAATTAGGACACACACATACACGTTCGATTTCGATGAGACAACGATCAAAATCGCGAGTAGAACTATGTTTTAGATTGCATCAGTGCAATTGACAAGAGAATGCCATTGAGACAATCAATAATCTATGTATATTTGAATCTCAATGATGACTTTGTTCGATGTCTTTCCTATTACCATGCACACCATTCATGACAAATAAATCAGCAAATATATAAAGACTTTTTTCATCCTTTTTTTTTTATATCGCTGATTACTTTTTTTTTCTTCTTCTTCTCTCTCTTTCGCTATTCCTCCTCATCGACGAAAGCAAATAACCGAAAAAATGAGAAAGAGAGAGAAACTGAGAGACGACGAGTTTGCCAACGCAGCACATCACACTACGCACATACAAAAATCTTATTCTGCGCTCTCTTTCTTTTTCTAATACTGGCATGGCGTGAACATAACATATAGTCGATAGGAAAGAGAGAGAGAGAGAGAGACAACAGAGACAGAGAAAAAAGTGACATTGCGTTACAAACACATATAAACGCATAACAACACTCTCGTTTTTTTTTCTATAGGCACATATCTATAAAGATAGTATCATGATGAGGATCAACATAGAAAGATCATTCTTTTATATCGATAGATCGACATAACACTTTGCATTTCTATTCGTTAATCATAATCGGAGGAAAACTTCGTTCGATTATATAATTAAATGAAGACGAAGGTTTGTTTCATTCGTTTTCTTTTCTTTTCTCAACGTATTTAGATTTTTTTTGACAACTTAATATGGCATTAATCCAAAAACTGTAATGTTTAGAAGAAAAGTAAGAATATATATATGGAGCGAGATGTTTGTAGTAGCAGCGCTATTGATTCGCATTTTTCTTTTTCTTCTTCTTTCTTTCTATTGACATAAACCGCGCTTTTGACAGTTGCTTTGCATGTGAGTCAATTCTAAGAAATACAAAAAAAAGAAAACATCAAAAAGAAGCAGAAGAAAATCAAGTTTTACATCGAGATAGCCTATCACCAATCAATATTTCCTAAGATCAATAAGCGTTTGTGCGAGAAGGTGGCCACATCCGAAAAGAAGGCCAAAATAACAACAAGAAATCGAAGGTGATTCAGATGTGTATATACATATCGAGAGAAAGAGAGATATTTGCATGAAGGCTTAGAGATGAAGAAAAAAAACAGACCGATAAATTTACCACCTACTAGTCTTTTTCTTGTTTTTTTTTCTGCGGAGAAAAAAGGTCAGAACTTCAAGTTTATATTGACTCTTAGTCAAGATTTGATTTCATTTCTTCTTCTTCTTTCTGTTGTCAACGAGCATTTTTCTTTCTTAGATGATCACCAATAATTTGTCGATTGTTGTTATCGAGCGTTGGTAATGAACGCCTGAAATTTTTCTCAAACCTTTGCTTTAACATGAATAGGTGAGCAAAGTTTCAGGTGTATTGACCCAACACATTCTCGTCGTCGACTTATTTCCAAGTAAGTGTGTCCCAATTGGCACCTGTTTATGCACGAAGACAAATAATACTACCAGTAGAACCACCACTTGAACAAATACACGTGTCAATTAACATATTTGCATGACGGGCAAAGAGAAAAACGCAGAGAGAGAGACAAAAGGGCAGATATCAATGTTGAGATCTATAAATATACATATAGACTTCTTCAAAGAGATTTCTTTTCCTTTAAGCAAGGACGCATCTATTTAGTCAAAATAGAAATCTATGGACGAAGCCTTGATCAGCACATCGAAAGATAATCATCGAACAAATCGATAATATGTAAGTTATCTTATTTATTTAAACTTAGCAATTGGTATTCTTCAATTAATAATCAATTGATTAGACTTCGGTATTTGTTGGCTTTTTTTTCTTCTGTTCTATTCAAGAGACGCAACAATTAACAAATAAGCTGTGTTTTAACAAACAAACAAACAAACAAATAAATAAATAATAATGAATAAAAAAAAACTAATGACAGTTATTTGCCTAATCAATAGCTTATTCACTGAAAACGTCACTTTATTATAATTCACTTTTATCTTCTTCTTTTTCTTCTTCGTCTTCGTTTTTTACTTCTTCTTCTTCTTGTTGTTGAGCCGGAGGCGTTGGTATTGGTTTATAAAGTTCTTCAAGTTGATCGGCTTTACAATATTCTATAGAAATAAAAACTTCATAAATGATCAAAATCTAAATCAATCTCACGGTTTTGTTCGACACAGAAAAGTTCAGCCAATTGCCGAGCTGTTTGAGTATTCTTCGTTTCTTTTCTAATCAAATCAACTAAACTTTCATGATGTTCTTCAAGAATATCATCACACTAGAAATACAACAACGTATATAATCTTCAATGATATTCAAACAAGGATCTATTTCAATTGTTTAAATAACCTTCGAGAAAAGAAAAAATCCAAAAAAGATTATTTATCATCGTCACAATCATAAAGGTTACTAGCTATTCAAATTGAATAATATTAATTATTTGACACGTTTATCTTTTTTCTTGCTTCTCTGTAATCGAGATCATTGTTCACAATCGGACACAATCAATATTGACGCGTTGTCCTTACTTATTCAATAGTCTTTTTTTTTGACGTCAAACTCATTTTCTCTTTAGTTTTATTTGAACAGAAAAAAAAATGGCAAGAGACAGATATTTGCCTACTTTTAATTATACGATGACGACGACAACCATTGAAAGAAATGTCAACAAAGCAACTCTCTCACATATATTCTCTCTGTTTTCATGGTGCCCTACCTAATAAATATGCTCAATGAAATCAAATAAGAAACGAACGAGCTCATTATTCCGGAAACGGATGTTCCACAGCACATTTAGAATAATCGAGATAAGAGAAGAGATTTGATTCTGTTCTTTGTTTTCAATTCAAATGAATCGATCGACGAATCAAACTTACGGCATGTTCATAAAGATTTCTTAATGTCGGAGGAATCGAATCTTGACGAGTCGATTTCGAACAAAGATTATCAAGAACATTTTCAGCATGAAATCGTGTTTCAATAATTGGAACCTATTTCAAAACAATTTCGATGTTGAAATCAATGAGAAATCGATGTACTTCTTTTAGTTTTTGGTGTCCGTGACCATCGACACGATAGGAACCAACTTTGACACGTTCATTGGGATCGACATTCGTCATTTCACGGAACATTGTTTCACTCATCGATTTACAAGCTAAACGAACAAGATAAATCGATCAATCGAGTTGTTTTTCTTTGTGAATACCTGAACAGTAGAAATCTTGTTTTCGACGTTTAACATTTTCAGTTGATGGTGTTTCTTGACTATGAACGAATAATATCAGTGTAAACAAATAGGCAATTTGCATATTTACAGATTTATGTATCTGAAATAAACGCAGACATATTGGTCGTTTATTGATATAATACAAATAAAAACGATAAACATCGATTTTTCAACGTAATTAAGTTTTATTCATGCTGACAATTTTATATTGAACACCATTGATAAGTACAATGGCACCATCGAGAGCAGTGGGATCGATTGGTGTTTCAGTTGAAGATGATTCTTCATTTGTATTGATTGTTAAAACCGGTTTCGACGAAGTTGCTTCTGCTACTGGTGGTTGTTCTTGTTGAACAGGAGGAGGAGGAGCAGGAGAAGATATCGATGCAGCTGTCGTATTTGCTTGTGAAGAAACAAGATTATCTATTGAAATTCCGGTATGTTGTTGAAAAAGATCTTGTAATTGTTGATATTCTTGTTTCATTTGTTCGATATGGCTGAGTAGTTGTTGGTTTTCTTCTTCTAATTGATTGATCGATTCGATGGTTTCATCTCGTTCACGTCGAGATTTTTCTCGTGATTTTTTGACACTATCATTGTTTCTCGCTCGAATTTGATTGTATCGAGGATCGGTACGAGGAACTGAACGTCGTTGCATCGAAAATCTTTTTGATTTTTTGTCAATAATCTAAGCTCGAATTAACGGACAAAATCTCAAAAATAGATAAGAATAAAATGATTGATGAAATGACGCATAAAACAAAGAAACGATATCAATTTGATTCATTGCATTGTTGAATTTAGTTCGAACAAGACGCAATATGCAAAGGTAAATATGTTATTTTCACAATTTATTTTGAAAAGAAATTGTTTCCTACAAATGAGAATGATGACAAACTCGATTTTTATTGGGCCATTTGTACAAATAGAATTGCGTTTTGTTTTTAATGGAAAAATTCATTCAAACGAAATATTCCGAAAGAGTTTCGTAGTATCATTGACTGATTTTTTCCTTCCGATCAAATCAACAGAAAAATTCGTTTTCTAAGATCTTGTTCATTATCTAGTGACATCTGTTGTAGTTCGAATATCTACGATGAATTGCCTCGTCAAACGATAAAACGGTTTTGTATTTCGAATCGACAATTATAGATCGTTTAAATCAATCTTCGCTCTTTATTTAGATCTGCTCAATCGATAGCCGAGAATAACAACGAAGAAGAATCATGTTTTCGTGGATTTGCTTTTGAAATTATTCGATTGCTTCTGTTATCATTAACTGCTGCTCTCATTGGAATGTTTTGTTTTACATTGATTTTCTATATGTTTGATAATTATTGGATTGAACAGCAACAACAACAACAACAACCATCATCATGGTTCAATTTTGAGAATGAGACGAACTTTTGAATTTAACTTTTATTAATTATATCTTTGAAATGTAGAAAAGAAAAATCAATAGAAAATAGAATTTGTTTGTCAATAATGCTGCTGATGATGATAATTGAATATCAAAATCAAAATACGTATCAGGAAAAGGTTCATTATTAAGAGTATAATGCCACCATTCTCGATCATAGTTCGTAAAACCTGCTTGTTCCATAATATGTTTCAATATTAATCTTCGTTCTTGATAAATCGAATTGACAAGTGTACTATTAGTATGCGAAGCGAGATCAAATAGATCAAATGACGATCCCATATCGAGTGTTCCATCATCTAAATAATAAATCGTTGAATTATCAGTTAAATTTCGTTGAATTGGCGTGAGTGGATTTTGTATTTGTTTTCCATGAGCGATCAATGTCAAGTCAATTGTACTTCCTCGAGTGTGACCTGATTTCTTTGCTATATAACCAAGTTCAAACGCATCTTGTTTGTCAATTCGAGGATAGTAGAAGTTTTTTTTCGTCGGCGGAATATTTGGATCGGCACTCCAGTTCATAAATTGATTGACACTTTTCTGTGGCCGATAACCATCGTAAATAACGAATTCGTAGCCTTTGTCTTTGGCCAAGATCTGTGCTTGTTTCAAAGCTACGGCAGCTGCTTCAGTAAGAATCGAAACATTCGATAAATAACCATTGACAACGTGTCCTGAGAAATTTTCTTCACTGGCATAACGTAAACTTATTTGAATATCGGGAATAATATCTCCAACATACACAAAACCGGCGGGAAGTGCATTTGAAAACGAGAGAAAACTTGTTAAAAAAATAAAGCGAAAACTTTGCATGAAAAACATGTACATAACTTGTTTCTTTTTATTTATTTATTTATCTTGTTCGTTTGATGTTTATCAAAAATGATTCATTCTAGTTGAATATCATCAAACCAAAGAGAGAATGTCAAAAGAAAGCCTTTAGTCCAACAGATGTCTGTATAATTGTATTGACATTTTTTCTCTGTACAACAAAAATGCTCGTCTTCATTGACCTCAATATACAAATCGAATCAGATCAAAACCTGACGGGTTGAATATGAATTTTTGCTCTCAGGAAATCGTGAGAAAAAAGTATCGAATTTTCTGTTTAACGTAGGTTTTATTGACTTTGAAATAATTGTAATTTCAGACAAGGAAAACATCTGATCAGATAACACATAACTCCCTTGAATTGCTGACTGTCCTCCTACATATTTTTTATTTGATCTCGTCAAATAGAATAAGGAGAAATCAAATCGACCCTTCGTTGTTTTCTGTGCTTAAAACTAATTAGAAAAAAAAACAAAGAATCAACACAAAAGTATTTTTATAAATATTTTATTTTCTATTTTTCTAATGAAAAAAAAACACACGAAACCATGGGAAGCACATATCATTTATTTTAAAGTATTCTATTTGTTAAATTGTTCATTTGTTCAACGAGTTTTTCATCTGAAAATATTTGTAATCATCTATTTTAATATGTGACATTTAACGGGAAAACGATACTGAAGCTGGAGAATTAATCATGACATAGAAAAACGTCGTAATAGTTGTTGATTGTAAATTAACAAAAAAGATTGACCAAACTGACTTTCGTCATAATTATGTAAAATACAAATTATTTGAAGTGTGGTTTTTAATAGCAACTGAGGACAATTTTTTGTTGGCAACGTGTTGATTGATATGATGATTTAAGAGTTCATTTTTTGCTTTTATTTTAATTAGAGATCAAGATTTCGGGCTATTTATTCTTTGTTAATGCGTAAAAAGTTTTCTTGTTCGAGTACTTTAAATCCTCGTATGACGTCGATCTATTAATCGGCAAATGTTTTGCTTGTTTCTATATATAAAACCAAGGATTTTCGTCAAGTATCATTCTGCTAATGTTTTTTTTCTCATCGCAAATTAGTTTGTTAGAAACGCAAACAAATGAACATATTTCCAAGGACAACATGTTCACAGTCTCATGTACGTCAATATTTAATAACAAAGAGAAGAAAAAAAAAACTCTGTTAAAATCAAAACCGGGTCTCGCCTCATATTTTTTTATTGTCTTTCAAATATACAGACAAATACTACAAAAAGAAAAGAGAGAGAAAACGAATATTGAAATGTCATCGAAGATGGTTTCCCGCATTTGTGTTAGAAAAGAAGAAATCAATGCATGTCTAATGTTGTTCTTTGTTAAGTGAATGCCACATTGAAAATGAGTCTCGTGCTTGAAATTGTTGCCAATGAATCGTTCCACTGCCAGAGCAAAACAATGGTGAAGAGATTTTTAAATGCGCTATACGTTTGTATTCATTAGCGTGATTTGAATTGCTAAATAAATTCATCGAAAGCATTAATCGATCGAGATTTCTCGAATGTGCAAATATATTGAAATCGTATTGTTCAGCAAGATTAAAATTTGTCGAATTTAATTTGAAAAATTTCGTTTGTTTCGTTGCTAATGGTCGATGTCGATCGAGAAGGACAATTTGTAGATAACAGGTTGCATCTAAAAGCCAATCGAACAGTTCGAACAAACTCGAATTTCGCAAAAACAAAAGTCTTACCGAGTTTCTTTTGATCAACTTTTAATCCTTTGATACGTTGCAAATCAACGTGAAGGAATTGTTCGTCACGTTTTTCAAGCGAAACATAGAGTTCGATTGATGACTAAAACGAGAGAAAATGTTATTTGATGAGATCGGTGCTGTCGATGAATTTACTTGTTTGATTTTTTCGACTTCTTGAAGAAAATCGACTCGATTATCGATTTCGAATGGTTTGAGTTGATTGAAATGGATTTTACCAATTTGTCCGAGATGAATCGTTTTCTTTGCTTGATCTTTGCCATGAATAGTCAATTGTAAACTTTTTTCTTGAAGTTTTTCCAAAGAAACACTTGAAAATAGAAGTGCAACTTCATTCTCAAAGACCACGTCTTTCTCCATGAATTTTCTTATTTGTATCGATTTTTCTTTGCCATCCGGTGTTAAACGAACTTTAATCGTTATTTGTTGAAATTGAACATTCGTTGGCAACGATTGAAACGAATGAAATTGAACTTTCAATTGCGAATTTCTCAAATAAGTCAATGAAAATGCCAGCAGACACGGTGCTGGCAAATGACTCAATGTCAACGGTGTTTCTCGTTGAATAATATTACTACAAATAGCAACGGATCGACGTCGATATTTTTCGTTATTACTCAATGATGGAAGTGAAAATTGAATCAACGATAATTGTTGAGGATCGATAATTGAACCTTGTCGCCAATTGGGACTACGTGCTCGACGTGTCGATTGCAAGAGATTCGATGCAATACTTGATGAACGTTGCGGTGATAAAAGAACATTGACTGATTCCATTGATTTTCTCGAGATATTCGGTTTGAGTTCGTTTTCTTCGGCATGGCAAACAGCTCCTGTTGCTGTTGCTGTTGCTGTTGAACGTGTGCTTTTCGTACTTGATAGACTGGCTCGATTCGATGAACTACCATGATTTTTGATTTTCTGAACGATAATATCCATTGATGGTTTGTACGAATAGCGGATTTGTTGTTTTTCAATTGAAGATTTTCGACGATTGTCGGTTGTCGAACGAATGACAACATAAGCGATTAATGTTGAGACGAGACAAACGGCTGCGATTATACCAATAAGAAGTGTAACTGTCATGTTTTATGTTTTGCTTATGTTTCAATTTGATAAGACTTAATAGAACATCTAGAAAAGAAAAAAAAACTATTCAATAAGAAGATGTACTTGAGAGAAGTAATTATTCTAGTTGTTCTCTTTTCTCTCCAACTGATAATTAAGAATGGACAGAAATATTTATATTCTCGAGTTGTGAATAACTCTGATTTTGCCTTAAATAATAGTAAATCACGCGCTGACATGACTAGTTGCGTCAACATGACTTCCTTTATTACACACGAGGTCTTTCTCTCTCTCTCTCTATTTTTTTAATACTAATAGTGAACATTTTCAACAAATAAAGATAAAATGTCAAAAAAATTGACTTAATAAATGCAAAAAAACAAATGATTTCTTTCTTACGTCGATATCTGTCGTGTTGCTTCAATTAAATAGTGTTAAAAGGAAGCTGAAAATAATAAATAGATGGATTTACGTTCTCTATTTTCCTCCCTCCCTCCTTCGTTCTTCCTTTCATGTCATTCTTGTTCAACATCCGTTATCAGTTGTGTGTCATGCTCCTGCATCGGATTGCTTCGCAGCACAAAAGAGAAAAATAACAATTGATTAGTTTTCAAAAAGAAAAAAGGACTCGACACGCCTTTAATAAGGAAGTCAAATTTAACAAAAACAAGTTCATATGTAGGCGATATAACCTATTGCATCAACAAACAGAACGAACGGGAAAAATATGAGCGAGAGAAAGAAAAACTATGCAACTTAGAACTCTTACGAATGAATGATTAAAGTAACTGGCAAGTTCTTTTCTTCTTCTTCTCTCTCCCCCTCTCTCTCTCTCTCTCTCTCTCTGTGTCTTTTTACTTGATGAAAGAATATGAAGAAAAAAATGCTCAACGAATCAGTAGGAGGATGAGGGAAGAAATAAAACAGAAGGAAAACCAAGCAATGATATTATTTTTTTGTTTGATGAATGAAAAAAACAGCTGGACTGCCTGGTCTTTCTTTTAACGAGCGCCTACATTTGAATAAACAATATACAAACCTTGAACTAAAGTTCACGCGTTTAAACTTCTACGAATCGATTCGACTGCAAATGTTCGATAAAAGAAATTCTCTAAAGACTACGACGATCTTCGTGGGTGGAAAAGAAGAAGGCGAAGAAGAAAAAAAATGAGAGTTCAATCTAATTACCATAAATGAATTCGATTTTTCATTTTTTTCCGCAAACGTTCGATTAATAAAATTATAAAGCAAGGGCAAAAGATGATCGATTTCATCTGATTAAACTCCTGCTTCTTTGTTTTCATCGCCTACACATTTTTTTTTATCATCGATGAATATTCGTAACTAATAGACAGGGAATACTCTTATTATTTTCGATTCGATTTTGTCTCTCGAGTCCTGCATCGTTTTTCTTTATTTGAAAAAAAAGAAGAATGAGACGTAAATATTAACTATCAACTGGCACAAAACGAAGAAGCAGAAGAAAAAACACTCGAAGATTTATCTTTGACGCTAAATTAACAAAAAAACACGTCGCTTTCAACTAACATTCTCTCTTCTTCTTTTTTTCTAAATGACAAAAGTTAACGATTTTTATTTAACAGATATATACATATTTATAATAAATGATGACGTCTGTAATTATGTGACAAGTCTATAAAAAGAGACTAGATAAATATTGTTTCGAGGATGACAGCTGGCAGGTGATAAATACTTTCGATATTCAACTGACGGCAATAACAACAAATATTTTATTTTCCGTCGGATTTTTCGACATCCGTTGATGAATTTTTTTTTGTGTGCTCTCGATTTTCAAATTATCAAACAATTGCATATGTGCTCACGGATCTGTCGGCGTGTTTCTGAAGAAAGAAGAAGGAGTAACAGGGCCGCATATTGCGTGCTGAAAGCAATAAGCTTTGGATTAATATGAGAAACGCATTTTCTTGATTCTTTTGAGTTTAGTTTTGAATAAAAAACAGTGCTGAAAATAGAATCAACTAATTTGACATTCATTTAACAGGAATATCTGCGAAATTTCTCGGTTATTTGCAAGAATTATTTGAATAAATAATTTCTTTTTTGTCTCGTTTTCAACGAAAATAATGTCGAATTCAATGATTTAACTTGATGTTGATTCGATTAGTTAGAATGAAGTCGAACTGGCATATTTGACATATTGTCAATTTATTTTATTACAGATTCTTCTTGACATCATAAATACTATCAGTAATTTTCGCTTCAAAACGTGACAAATCGAATAAATAACGATTATTATCATTCTTTCTTGTCATAAGCTCATCGTAGTTCCAAGAAAAATATGCGTCGAACACGTTCGAAGGTTAAAAAAAACGGAAACCCTCTTTAAGATCATTAAAAGTTCAATCGGACACAGATTTCTTCAAGTATTTTTCAATTGATTGACTCTTTTGATCGGTAACTAACGGCATTCATTAGTTTTCTATTATGATTATAAAATAAAGTGAACAAAAGAGAAACATTTTTTTGTCAGACGTCTGGGAATTTGAAAAAAAACGTGTGAAATTCATTTATTAACACGATTGACTTCGATTAAAAGATGTACTCGAAGAAGAAAAAGAATAGAACGAGTTTTCGTTGTTTGATATGATTCGTCGTTAGAAAATAGATCGAGCTATATCTCGATTTATTTGTTTTTCTTTCTCTTATTGTTATTCGAAAACAGAAACAATGGACAATCATGAATCAAATCTTGTTTACGATCCAAATTGGAAATCAGGCGTTTGCTGGGGCAATTTAGCTGGATGTTTAACATTCTACTATTCACTTGTTGGTTTTAGTTTAATCGTTGCAAATACAACATTTACTTTAATTATTCCCGATTATCAATTAATCTTTTATTCATTAATTGTTCTCGGTTTAATTATCGTTCTACTCGGTGTTGTTCTCCTACCATTAGTATTTGCGTATGTCTTAGGTCGACAGTATCATATCTATGCTACGGCACATGCGTATGCGACGTTTTTGATGAATTTAGTGACGTTAGTTTTGATTGGTTTCGTTGCGTATGAAGTTAGTCAGTTGAAACAATTGAATTTACTTTCAGCGAAATTTTTAATTGCTGATTTGGGTTTATTGTCACTGACGGGTGCTGTTGGAATGACAACATGGATTACGTATGTTGGAAGGCAATTTCATGAACCGAATGGACAATTTATTTTGCAACTTTGAATTTGTTTTTTGTTTTTTTGTTTTTTTTTTCTTTATTCAAAGAAAAATATCGTTGTTTGATGAACAAAAAAAATGATTTAAGTAACTTCTTTGTTTCATCTGTTGTGGCCTTGGCGAGTTTCTATGTACACATGCGATGTAAAAGCTTTCTTTCGCGATCAAATTTCGCCGAAAAGTAAAGAAAATTTTGAAGAGAATTTCACTGTTTTTTTTTGTCAAACATTTGTGTAAACTTCGAAATTGAGATTAACTGATGGCTAACTCAGGATATCGTCCGCAAGGTGTTTCACATAAACGGTTCATGGACTTGATAGATGAACCACTAAGTATGCTGACACCTATTCGAGGTTATGAAAATCAACCTCTCGTATCACTTGAAGAAGCTGTGCGACCTCTTAAACAACTCATACCAGAAATTGAACATATGGTTCATATCGCCAAAGATACAGCTGAAAAATCACCACAGAATCGTTTGTCACTCGATCAATCAGCAGCTATTGTACTTTATACACTCGAATGGGATTCGAAAGAGGAAAGTGTCTATTATACGTTAAATCATTCACTTCGTCAAAAAGATCGTGCAGTATTGAAACCGTGGTTTTTGTATTTGAAATTATTTTTTAGCGCATTGTCATTGCTTCCATCGACACATCGAACTGTTTATCGAGGAGTCCGAGGTGATTTACGATCTGCGTACACCGAAGGTAAAACAATTGTATGGTGGGGTTTCAGTTCATGTACATCGAAAATAGATGTTTTAAAAAAAGAAGATTTTTTGGGTTCAGCTGGAAAACGAACAATGTTTACTGTGGAATGTCTCAGTGGAAAAGATATTCAACTGCATTCATATTATGGAAATGAAAATGAAATTTTACTTCCAGCTGCACGACAATTTCGAGTTGAATCTGTTTTACCACAGGATGATGGACTTACTATGATACAACTCCAAGAAGTACAACCGAAATTTCCTTTAGTGGAAACATCAGATACAACCAGTAAAATTGTTCAACCAGTTATAAATCCACCACCCGGGCAAAAAATTCAACCAGTTATTATACAACCTTCGAATCAAGTATTCCCACGTTAGTTAAATCGTGTTCTTCTTTTTCGTAGTCATTTTCCTGCTCATTTAGATAATTCGAAAGCACAAGACAAGCCCGGTCCTGTTATTTTTGGTAAACAACTACGTCATCGTGAAGTTTATGAATGGGCTGCCATTGGATGTTGTGGTATATGTTGTTGTCCCTGCACAGCTTGTTGGTTATTCTATGAAGCAAATAATGGCCGATTATGAACGAGAAACCGGTCTCGTACTGTCTTTTAGCTGATTCACATTCGTTTTGTTTATTAGAGAAAATGATAAGATGATGATAATAATGAATAAAAGTTCGATAACTATAATTGTTATCCAGTGAAATTATTTGAACAGTAATTATTAAGTTCAGATCATTTTCTCACCATTAGCAAATATGTTTGACTTCGAAG
>ERZ778019.2400-NODE-2400-length-18216-cov-11.339629_pt1 | contig 18216 bp, 17 predicted proteins | sample MGYA00375749_ERZ778019 | MGnify/ENA primary metagenome ERZ778019 (study PRJEB29350, sample SAMN05389821) | bioreactor metagenome | isolation source: Ammonium sulfate bioreactor | place: South Africa: University of Cape Town | collected 2014-03-17 ... | reverse complement strand
CGATATAAGAAAAAGATTTCGAGGCCATTTCATAATAATAATCACCAAGACATTCGCATGTACAACATTGTTTTGACAACGATGATGAATGCAAAAGTCATCAAAAACAGTTGATTGCTATTGTGTTCATCGATCTCATCAAATTTCTCACTAGATCCTGTGAATTAGAAAAATAAAAAATAATGAAGACATCGTAGCGATTTCTTTAAATACCCGTTTTTAGATCATTGATCAGTACGATAATAAACTGTGTGAAGACAATTTGTTTCAGTAACATATTTTACTTTAAATGAAATTACGATTGAAGAAAACTATAGAAAAACCCCTAATTGATTTTTTTTACTGATATTGGATACAATGTTTACAAGACAGAATTAATTAAGTTCTACGAATCAATATTTTCTCTGTCATTTAATACATATGTATCTCTTCGACACAATTTATGAAGCAAGAATACGAACACAATCATTTTGATAATGCAGATTAACATGAATTTGCCATGGAAATGGACACTTATTTATATCAATCGGAAGTTCATGCACACTCTTTGTCCGTTCATTTGTTAATCGTATAATTCGTTTATCACAATCACAAAATAATTCCATAATATCATTTTGTTCTATATCATCTTTGAAGTTATTATACCCGCCCTGACCTCTACCACCAAGATAAACTTCTGAACCTCCAGCCCATCCATATGACGATAAACTGCCGTATGAATTTGATTGCATAGATGTGTCTTTGGAAATAATTCCGATAAATATCCATTTCTGTGAATCATATACTTCAATTTGAAATCGAAATCGATGTTGACCAGAACTATATTCACCACGACCACGTGCTTCTGAATGACCATAATTATTTCTTCGAATGATAGCTTGACCATTGTCAATAATTTCTATACCATTAAATGATTGTCCAAATAGTTCATTTAATGAAACAATTACGATCGTATTGTCATTGTTTTGTTGTATTTTAATATTTGCCGGTTGAGTTAAATTGTTTTTTAGTTCATTTAGTCGTTCGATCCATTGTTTTAGATCTGTTTCGAAAAAGTCATCATCCTCTTGTGCTTTGCGTAATTCTACTGCAATTTTGTTTAATTTTTCTGTCAATTCAGTCGATTGTTTGCCAATCGTTTGGTGTAGTTGTTGACGTGCATTGTGTGCTGATTGATGGATCTTCTCGATCGATTGTTGTTCCCAATCAGCAATTTGTTTCATTAATGGATGAAGTTCAAGCTTCTGCATCTGTTCATTAAGCGTCTGACGAAATCGATCATGCTCAAGTGTAATCTCTTCGATTTGTGTTCCTAATTCTTGTCGATGTTCAGCAACATGGCGAGCACAGAGGTTTTTCGAACAACCTTGGCAAGTGAACATCCCTGCTGCCTTGCTACATATAGCACATGGTTGCTTTTGTGCTGTTGAAGTCGACATTTTCTTAATGGATATGACGATTCTTATCAATGAAACAGAAGATAACGTCTTTCTTTTCTCCTCTCATTTTTTTTTTATTTTGCAGAGGATTCTCGTATAACACTATAAGAATTCGCATAAAGAAAGCGTCGTATAGAATGACCTTCTATTATACTTTTCTTTCGTAGTCAGCAATTGTTAGCAAAGTTCATGTTGTCTAAAATGTACACACGTCATATCATTTCTATTCTTGAAATAAATTTTAAAAATGAACTTGGAAGCATTACCAAACGAAATTCTACTTGTATTATTTTCTTGTTTCAATGGATTTGATCTTCTTCAAGCATTTTACAATCTAAATTCTCGTTTCAATCAACTTCTCTATGAGAACGTTTATGATTATCAATTTCGTTTTTCATCAATTTCGAAGATTAAATTCGATTGGATATGTCGACAGCATTTGCCATCTCTTGATAGTCGCGTTACATATCTAGAACTTTCTGAAGTACAGACGAGTCCTGGACAAAATCAACTTTTCTTCTCTTATTTTCCATCAATCAATCATTTCATTCGATTACAAACTTTAAAAGTTTCTTCAATTGAATCATCTGAGATGTTCATAACAATCGTCAATGCTTTACCTTATCTATCTCATTTGACATATTTACAGCTTGATGTTTCACCGTCTCTTAAAAACAATGAAATTGATTTTAATATCGTCTTGAATAATATCTGGAATTTACCACAACTTCTTTTTTGTCATTTGCATATGTATAACTTTGTTTATAATGAAAATAACGATATTAATTATTCATTCACAAAACAATCAACATCTATTCGACATCTAGAACTCACTGGATTTTGTAGAAAATATAGTGATATCGATGTATTTTTCAATCAGACACCCAATTTAAAACATTGCAACATTTCCGTATATAATTTCCAACAGGAAGATTATGCACCGTCTTTTTCGTTACCAAAATTATCTGAATTACGACTTCAAATATTTGCCACCGCAGGTTTAACAACATTATTCTCATTCTTAAAACGTCTGTCGAATTTACGACGGTTAAATATTAAACTAAATTCGCACATAATTGATGGTCATCAATGGGAGGATTTCATTCGAAAATACTTGCCTAAACTTACGAATTTCGTATTTCATATGGATAACAAGTTCAATTTACATGGAAATATGCCACTGTCGCTTGATCAGCTATTCATGTCATTTCGAACACCATTTTGGATTGACGAACATAAATGGTATGTTCGATGTATAAAACAGGGTCATCATATAGAAGTTTATACGTTATCTTCAATTGTATCAAATTATCGATGTTATATACCCGATGTATGGTTTTCAACAGATTCACAGGATAGTTTAGAAAACTACCGTAATTCTGTTGGATTAATCGATTGTGATCGATTTTTTACTCGAACTCTTCCATCGACTCTTTGTTTGTCAAATGTTGACATTCTCATCACTAAACTTCCTTTGTCTGATCAATTTCAATCAATTATTCCTCATTTAAATCAATTATCATATTTGCGATTATTACTTGATGATGAAACATCTTTATTCGATGTACAAACATTATTAGATTGTACACCAAAACTTTATACATTCGTAATCGAACAAAAGAAACCTTTGTCTTTGAATCGATTACTATTTACATATTCAAATCCTTCTATTCATACATTTCGACTTGAAAAGTATCAATATGAATTTCACAACGAAGAGTGTTTACAATTAGCTCAATCACCGTTAGGACAACAATGTCATTTCCTCAATATCAATGTCAAATTTCGTCAAGATATTGTCATACTAGTTGAGCATATGCCGAATCTTCAAGGATTGCATGCACATGTTCAAGAATCTCAAGATAACAATGAATTAATTCAATGGTTACAATATCAATTGCCCAAGACATGTTATGTTGCTCCTCCTATTCAACATCTAAATGATTCAATTCGAATTTGGATTCAATAAAACAAAGCAAAGCAAAGGCTATCAATACAACATATATTATATTGTTTTGTTCTGTGTTTATAAATGAGTTGATAAACAATGCGTTTGATAATGGTTTGTTTGTGGTCCTACTAGTAATCCATCGGATTGCCATTTATTATTCGAATGTAAATAAAAACAACTTGCTAAATAACTTCGAAGTTTATAATTCGATGTAAATATTATCTTTGTGTTGATAATTGGCAAATTAAATATTTGATTTTGACAATATTCTTCTGTTTCTTTACTAGTCAATTCTCGAATGCCAAATGTAATTGTTCGACGATTGGATGTTTGATTATTATCAAGATAAAATTGAAAGATATCATCGATTGTTGTCTTATTTTTCGTTGAACAAAAAGTAGTCCATCCGTTGATATGACTTTTTGATGATACTCGATCAAATTGATAGACAAGTAAATACGATAGATTTGAATTCAATGATTGAAATTCAAAATGAATCGAATAATTCATTTGCAATTGATATTGATGATAGTTGAATATCATTGATTGATCAGTAACATTTTGTTCTAACATCAATGAAACAATCAGATTAATATCACGTGGAATGATGATTTCAATTGGATCTTGATATGAAGTTTTTATAGATATCTCTTGATTGTATTTATTAAGAATAGAAATTGAAACCGATCGTGAGAAATTTATAAACAATTGTGCATCAATATCGTTTACAAATGGTATTGGTTCGATCATTAACTATAAATGCATAATGAGAAATCGAAAGAGTTATTAGAAATTTACTCGACGAAGATTAGATGATTGATTTGTCAATGAATTGATTGAAATATTTTCCAAAGAAAAATAAACTGAAGGGGTATTAATGACAATCGATTCATTTAAAGTTAAACCATCGACTAAAACCGATGTTATCGATTTGATTGTATCCGAAATTTGATTTCGAATGCTATTTGCCTAAATATAATCATACACGACGATTTACGTATTTTCGAAGAAATATTTAGTCTGTTACTGTTGCTTTTTGTTGACATAAATTCATCTGATGTTCATCGTCATCTGATTCAATGAAAATCAAAACGAAATAGGGATTTTTTGATAGTTACAAATTCTCATACAGATAAGACATTCACTATTGATTTGATCTGATCCAATATCGAAAAGTTTTGTTCGTCCGTGCAAAGGTCCATTGATACCCTTGAATGAAAAAAATATTGTTTGACTTTGTAAAACAATCGAAGGAGATTTTTACTGTCATAACATTCGATGCACATTGAAGAAGATGAATTGAAATCAAACGAATATTTTTCACTGGTATTTGTGTTTTTGATGTTTCTAATGTTTCCGAAAGTTTATGACATTTATCAGCTGCTAATGTCTACGTGTATACAAAATCAATTATATACAGAATAGATTAGAAAACAATTTGAATTGTCTACTGAAGTTTTTCTTGTTAATTGACTTGTTGTTTGTGTTAGTTCAGCAATAATAGCTGATTGTAAATTCAAATCATCGATCGTTGGTGTTGTTAGATTGATCATATATGTCATTAGATTTTCACGTTTTTTTGCATGTTCAACAAGATCTTTGTCGAATTCAGTAGGAATCTCAGTTATTATTACAGTTGAATTCTTTTATTCGAATTTTCGCAAACAAAGTTTATATAGAAAATAAAGAAGATTGTCTCTTACTCGATTGAGATTTTGATTTGAAAGTGATGAAATGGAAATACTCGCCGGAGATATACCATCTTTGATAAGTTTATCGAGACTTTTTTCATTTAAATCATTGAGTACATCTGAAAATGATGAAATCTGTTGTTGAAGATTGACTGGATCATTTGATTGACGAATTGTTTCTTCGAAACTTTCAATAACTTCAATTGATGTCGAACGATTATTGTAAATGGTTATTGTTGAAAGATTCATTTCCGTTATTGAACCATAACTATCTCGAATATGAACTATTGAATGATAGGAATACATTTCATTGATTGTTGGAGGAAATTTTAATTTGAATATTGTTTCATTTGTCGAGCCAAATGTCAATTTTTTTGTTCGATCTTTTGTCCAACCATAATATGTATAATCTTTAATTTCATCTGGATCCGTCCAATTTGAACAATTGATAGTAAATAGGGTATCAACTGTTCCCTTCAATGGATCGATCGAACAGGAACCATTTTTGGGTGGCTTATTTATTTTAATAGTAATTGTTTTGTTGATGATTTGCTCGGGAAACGAATAGAAAACAGTAAATTGCCACGATATAATCTCGTTGGTATTTTCTCCGAAGAAATCCGATGGAATGTTCAAATCAGCACTATTTATGTCAGTCGATGAAATAATTGAATTTTGATTGGAATATATTTCCCAAGTGATATTTTGAATTGATGCACAATAATCGAAACAAGATGAAACAAGTGTTAGATCGATATTTGGATTAAGATATTGAAAATCAGATATTGACAAACATTTCGATGCAATGGAACAACTTGAATGACAGAAATATTGAGAAAAAGATCTTTTTTTTTGAAAAACAAATATATTTACTCAATTTTAATTGTTCGAATAATGATTTCTTCGATACGCACAAACAGATAACCAATCGATTGTAAAGATGGATCATCTTGATGTATCATGTGCACCATCAATTGATAGGTAGTATTCAATTTCAATGATTGATATCGAATGATCATGGATGTATTCAAATTGATAGAATCATTCAATAATCGAAATTCATCGATTGTATATGGATTTTCAAAATCATAAAGTCGCCAATAGTAGATATAGTGCCATTTCTTTTCGTTTTTTTTAAATTGAAAACAAAAACAATTAGAGTTTCAATTACTGGCATAGATAATTACCTTTGGGAAAAAGATGATTCTATTAGGAGCTGTTGAATATTTTCCCGGTTCAAGATGAAGATCTTGATCAGGACGATGCGTAAGATCCATTCGACTTGATGAAACTAGCTTGGTTACAATATGTGAACTAACAATTTGAATGTAAATCGATAATATTGATGATATCATCGATGAATCACTTGATGAAATAACAACTAGTCTTAATTCATAGATGCCAAGTGAGAGATTCGAAGGTTGAAGAAATAAATGTTTAAATGTATTATTGAATAGTTGAACTTCCAATGAACATGTTGGTGAACAAATAAATAATGTCCATTGATATGCGAAAGATGTTGATTGATCAATACTGTTTAAGTTGATTTTTGAAGTAATGTAGAAATCTTGACTTTGTCGAATTGTTAACGGTTTGGTGAATAGTGGAGCATTTGGAATTAATTCGATAGGAGGAGATGAACAAGCACGCAGTTCAATGTCATCTACAACAAAATTATTACCAACTCTTGCGTTACCATCTGAAATCATCAATAACACAACCGAACTATGCGATGCAATAAATGAAACTCCATATTTTAACCAAGTCATTTTAGAATATTGAAGTATTTCACCCGTTTGAAAACTTGTTAATAAAATATACTCATTTGTGGCACTTCGAACTTCAAATAATACGAATGAGTTTTCAGCTTCACTACTATTTTTTAGTAGATTTGCTATATATGCTGTAAATTCATAACGTGAACCAATGCAAAGACCATGATAGATAAAATCAAAAATACTAGTTCCTTTGTTTCCAGCATTTATTAAATACATATAACCTTTATCGTCGTTTGGCGTATGATCCGGCGCACTAGTATGCCATCCGTATGTTTGAAAGGGGATATCATTTATGAAACCAAACCGTCCATTATGATCAATCTCAGCAAATGTAAATCCTTGTTTGTGCGATGTTTTGAAATGAAAATCCAAAGGAGTACTTGTTGAATACTGTTCGGTATCAGAACCAAATGTTATTAACACCAGGGATTTTTTATCTGGTATTTGTTCGTCAACACATAAAGGATTTGATTCTATATGAAAATTAAGATAATTATTTAAAAAAAAAAACAAATGTATTAACCTTTAAGACAAATATTTGAAAGTGTTGATGAACAAAAATGTAATTCAATATCATCGACCGCGATATTGTTGCCTAAAACTCCTTCAGAATTTGAAAGTAATAATAAAACTACAGAACTAGTCGTAGGATTAAACGAAACACCATATTTCAACCAAGTAAGCTGATCGAAAAAACCTATTTCGCCTGTATCAAATTGAGCTAGTACTTCGTTTTCGTACAAACTATTTCGAACTTCAAAGCGTACATTTGGAATCTTACGACCTTTAGACACTTTATCGATACTAGCTATATAAGCAGAAAATGTATACTGAGATCCTACGCATAGATCTGAAAATACATAACGAAATAATTCAGTGCCAATAAACTTCATATCTATTATATACATATATCCACGGGCATCATCATTTTCAGTATGATCAAATGCACCGACATGCCACATAGAATAATAAGTTGGTATAACATTAACGAAACCTAGTTGGCTGCCGAATGTTATGCGATCATTGGTCTCCGTTAGAGTAGTTGTAAAATTAAAATCGCTTGTTTTATATTTTGGATATTCATCTGTACCGGAGCCGAATGTAATTGAGAGAAGTAGTTTTTCATTTATAGAATTATTCTTTGGACATGTACCTATGATTTTTTTAAGAAAAAAAAATAGTACAATAAAATTTAGAACTTACTAAAAGAACAAAAATTAGGATATTCAGATGAAGCACTGTGTAATTCAATATCATCGATAGCCATATCAGCTCCGTTAAGCCATCCAGACGTTGACACCATGAGTAAAATGATTGAAGTTGTTGACGCATTAAATACAAGACTATACTTTATCCATGTCCATTTGTCGTAGTCAACTATATCGCTTGTAGAACATTTGGCAAGCAATTGAGAGTTATCTGTTGCAGATCGAACTTCAAATTGAATATTTGGTTTATTAGATTGAAGTCCTTTCTTAGCGATATTTGTAATATAAGCAGAAAATATATATTGACTTCCAATGCATAAATGATTGACTGTTCGATTGAAGATATGACTATTAGGAGGGCCAGCACTGACAATGTACATGTAGCCTTTAGTATGATTTTCTGTATGATCTTTTTCTCCTGCATGCCACTCAGGATAATGATTGGGAACTACATGAACAAAGTCAAACGCTGCATCTGTCATTCTAGATCCGAAGCTTTGTTGATAAGCTGTACTAATACTAAAGCCAAACTTATCAGACGTCTCATTTAAATACGAATCTAGCCCTGAACCAAATGTGATTGTAAATAATGAAGTAGTATGATTAGTATAATCATTCTGATAGCATAAACCAACAGATTCGTCACAATTACTTAATTTTGTATTGTCCACGAGTACAATAACAAATAGATAAAAATACGACTGTCTCGACATCATCAGTAAAAATATTTCACAAAAATTATAAAAGTATGTGCCTTTTATATTTTTATTTAATCGTTTTAGATTTTTTGCAGTCAATATTTGTCAAGTAAATAATGTAACAGTGGGATGTTTTTAGAAAATGATAGTAATATTCTATATATCAGTCAGACTCTGTATGTTGTAGATGATTATCAATTTCCTCTCGTCTGTCTGAATCCATTAAGCAAAGAGCTTGCGAAAATTCGACTGTTCCACAATTTCCCCAATTGGTTGATCAGGATCAACAATAAAAAAATTAAGAAATGTTCGACGACGACCATCATCATTAGTTAAATTAGAAATCTGTCGAAATCGATGTGGTATTGTATTTGAAAATACGATGGTAACCATTGAAATCCGGTCGTACGATCGGTTCTTGATCTGCAGCATAATTAGTGTCAATTAACCAATTACAATCCCAAGCAAGCCATTTACATACCCAACATGTCTGCATATCACTCATAGACTCAAACTCGCTTGATAAATAATCAGTACAATTTCGTTGCACAATTCCAATGTAAAAATACTGATTCTAGTGACCTCTTTTGTCGACTCGAGTCATTTTACGAAACATACAGCAATATCTATAATGATTCATATAGAATTGCAAGACTATACTTTTGAAATCTAAAATGAAACTCGAACTTCTACCTGATGAAATATTTCTTGATATATTTGAATATCTTGATGGTATTGATATTTTTATTGCGCTCTATGGATTAAATTCACGTTTTAATTATCTACTTTACAAGCAATATCGAACATTTCATTTTCGATTTATTGATGTATCAAAACGAACTTTTGATTGGATATGTCAACAACATTTACCAACAATTACCGATCGAGTCATTGCTTTGCGTTTGAGAAATTCAGTAGAAACTCCCGAACAAATCAATCGATTTTATAGTTATATACCATCATTAGATCGATTCATTCATCTACGATCGTTTTCCATATTTGGTAGACATTCATTCGAATTATTGCTACGAGTGATCAAAGAATGTCAACAACTTCATGAACTCACTCATTTGAATCTTTCATATTGTTCCTCTGATCAACAAAATACTAGTTTTCAATTAGTTATCGATGGTATTTGGAGCATACCAAAACTTACCAACTGTCATTTAGATATCGAATCGGCGAATAAAACTTTTGAATTTCCAACAGTTATTTCTTCATCATTACAATCTTTATTTATCTTTCATTATAAATTTGAAGCCAATGAATTACATCGTTTATCTACTTGTACTCCACAATTACAAAATCTTCATATATTCATCAATAGCAATAAACTCACCGTGAACGATTCATACAGCTCGTGCATATTTCTAAAATTAACAGTGCTTAGTGTTATTTTCGTTTCATCAGTCGATGATGTTACATTGATCAACTTTTTTCATAGTACACCAAACTTAGTTGATTTGACTGTTGGCACCTGGTCAGCAATAACGTATGGTCATCAATGGGAAAATATTATTCGTAAGAATTTATCAAAACTGAAAGCCTTTGAAATTTCAATGGAAGAATCATTTTATGATGGAAACGATATAGAAATAACGGCTAAAGAGTTAATCGATTCATTTCGTAGTTCATTTTGGACAATTGAACATCAATGGTATGTTCATTGTTATACTTCAGATGAAACTATATATCTCGAAACTGTTAACCAGAATGTTGTTTTTCGTGAAGCTATTATTCCAAAATTCTGGCAATCGACTTGTCCAGATGCAAATCAACAATGGTTTTATGATACTGCAACATGGATGTACCACACATTTTTCGATAATAGCATACCATCAAATATTCATTTTTCAAATATTGATTCTCTTCATATAAACCTTCCGATTAACGAACAACTTTACACAATAGTTCCAAACTTAAATAAATTAACAAGTGTTACGATCAATTCGTATGCTGATATGCATTTCTCTGAAGTACAAATACTACTCGATAAAATAGTCAAATTAAATCAATTAACTATTCGTCATAGCGATCAATTACCAATAACAATGTTGTTTTGTAAGCTTTCAAATTTATCGGTCAATCGAATTAATTTACATACTTCTAACCATTATCTTACCAATGAAGAATGTCTTGTATTGTCTCAATCAGTATTATGTCATCGTGTAAAAATTCTTTCTATTCCAGTTAGTGATTATGAAGGTGTTACTCATTTAATTAATAATTTGTCCAATCTTCAAACTTTAATAATTCAATATCAAAATGATAACTTTATTGAACAACTAAAAAGTCATCTCTCATCTTCGCATGTTATTGCTCAAGATTCTAGAGGAAATGCTTCTGTTTCGTTATGGATTTAATATTCGTGTGATGTAATTTGATTCAATGCTATTCTTCGTTGTTGTTGTTGTTGTCGATGTCGATATTTTTTAAGATGAATTTTGAATAAAGCATAAACTAATTGACTTTGAAATCGTTCATATACACAGAAACAAATATAAAATGAATTCTATAAAATAATATTAGTAATTGTGTACGGTAAAAGACTGAAAATATTCACAGCAGCTTGTGATAAGATCATTTTTGTTAATTGTTTTTCAAGATTTGGTCAAACAAATGAAATTGTATAGAATGATAATACAACATTGCATATGGAATACCATGCATGATCCAAAATGGGCTGATTATCAAAATTAAACATTGTGCTGTTCTAATAGTACAAAATTGTCGTAAATAAAGACGAGTCAACGTTCATATATCTTTATTATTAAAAAAATGAATAAACTTTTTATAAATTAAGAGACCTGAGTACAATCGAATGACGTGGTTTGATATACAGAAAAAGAAAACAAATAAAACATTATAAAAGAAAACAAAGTCTCTCTCTACCACCACAAAAATAATTGTCGATTACATAATTTAATTGAATAATTTGTCAAGAGATCTTGCGTTTGTAGATAAAAATCAACTTCTTTTACGTAACGTTGTGGTGTTTCTGTAAAACATAATGATTTCAAATGATGATTCTTAGTTCGAAATAATTCGTGAAGAATCTTAAAAATATCTTTTTTGTCCGTTCCAATTGTCAAATGTTCGATATTTGGAAAAAGCTTTAGAATAAATTTCAAAGTTTGTAATGAACATGGAGCAACTAATTGAAATGTTTTGACTCGATTTGTTTGCATAATTGATTGTATGATTGGATGCTGTTCGATAAGTGATAAATTCAATTGATAGATAAGTAAATTTGAAAGTTTGACTGTATGTAATTTAGGTACTAAACGAATAAGATTGATTAATTCATCGAATGGCATAGTCCAATCGGGGATTTCTAATATTTCCAATTGTTTTAATGGGAAAAGCCGATCGAGAGTATCGATAAATGATCGATTTGTATTCGTTGTTTTAAAATAATGTACAAGTTTTAATCGATTCACATTGGGAAAATAATACGGTACATCAAATGCTTCTTCACCATAGATTTTTAAATATTCAACGGATTTATGTTCGAAATAACCATGATCATTTATTTGACACGTGTTCCAATAGAGTGAAAAATCTTTTCTTCTGCAAAAAAATAAACAAAAAAAAAGAATGAGTTTTTATTTTGTTTTGTTTACCGATATGGATTTGTTGAATGTAACATAATATGATGTTGGAATGGTGCTCGATAATACTGTTGATGAGAAACAAATGATTTTCTCATCTTCCAAAATCGTTCACTATAACTATGAACAATCTCATTTAATTCATCAGCATTTTGGTTAATATCATCGCGAATATTTAAATCGAATTGTTTTAAATTCGGTAAACATTCTCTAATAAGACCTTTCCAGTAATTTGACGAAGCCATTGTTTCACTATTTTGAATCGTAACATTAAAATATTCGACTGACTCGAAATACATTTCAGTTAATAAATATATTTGAAGAAAAGATAGTCCGTCTAGTTTAATTGACACATGTTTGAGATCTTGTAAAACAATAATCGATGGATCAAGTGCGGATAGACTGTTACCAACAATAGAATTCATCGATAAATAACGAAGATTTGGTACACGAGCTAATAAATCGCTAAGTGAATCGAAACGAAATCGTGCATTAATTGTTAAATTTTCAATAGAACTTTCATCGCACGAAGAAAAATTAATAGTTGACGGTAGATCATCATGTTTAGTTCGATAGGTTAAATTTAATGTTTTTAAATGTGGCAATCGAAACATGTATCGATAAATATCTTGAGTAGATTCGACTGCATTTGCAAAGGAAATTTTTAATGTATGTAAATTATCTAATTTCGCGAGAATTTGAAAACTAAGTGAAAGTAATTTAATGTTTGTATCTTCGATAATTAATGTTTCAAGTCGAGGATAATTGTAGATTAAACTCGGAAGAGAAAATAGTTCGTTGAATGTAAATGGATTCGATAAATGAAGATAATTGATTCGATTTGTATTTGGATAAATCATATCGGAATAATAAGTTGTGAAATCTTTTTTCGGAATATTTGGAACATGAATTTGAATGAATAAGTTGGAATTGAGAATAAGATCTCGAAAACGACTGTTGTAATGAAAAAATGAATGATAAACATCGTAGATATCGAGATATTCAAAGATTTGAGAAATCACTTCATTGGAAACACTATCGAAATGTGATTTGGAGAAGACGGATTTTGTTGACTTGAATTTTTTGTTATTGTTATTTTCATCGACTAGTTGTTCTTCGTCGTCAACTGATCGTTTACGTTGGCTCATGTTTACGTTTGAAGATACAAATGATCAAAACAAGTATAGCTTTCGATTTATATACGTATGCACGAATATAAGAGAGAGATAGAGAAAGAATTTACAAAAAAAAAGAAACGTGGACGATTCGTTTTCCAGGCACATATAGAAGTCAGAAGAATAACAAATGTATTTAAAATCAATCATTATACACTATGATCTTCATCATGTTTCACTGTGTGACTTTTTTTTTACATTTAAATAAAGTTATTAGAAGAACAGCTGTAATAATGATAAGAGTCGATATTATACATAAGAAATAACAGCTTTTACTTTTTCTCGTTCATTTTTTTAAATAGAATTTTCTTTCTATTAACTATACATATACATTCTTCTCTCGTTCTGTCGACCGGGGACGATGACACATAGGGTATTCTCCCTTACATATACGTACATGGTCTTTTCCAGGAGATTGTCCACACTCGAGGAATGAGTTGGATTCTCCCAAGAATCATGAACATATAAATAGCAGCAACGATAAACCTACATCATCATCAGTTTTCTTCTCCATTTCTCTTTCCTCTTTCTTTGTCAGTTATATTCATTCACTGAATAAACAGGCTGTAACAATACATTCTTCTCATTTGTATCTCACGCTCGTTCGTCGAATAAAAAAAGCTGTAACAACTACTTCTACTCATATTAAACGCTCAAGTAAACGAAAACTCCAATGAATTCATTCAAACGGCCAAAAAAAATTACGGACATATTTACCCAATTTTCAAATATGTCATTTCAATATGAACAACCAACAATTGAAGATTTGGATAATGATATGGATGAAATCGAACCATTAATAAAAACAAAACCATTTATGAAACGTCTTCAATACAAACCATGTTCAATTATTATGGGAAAAACTGGAGCAGGTAAAACTACATTAGTCAATAAGATATGTGGCACAGAACATGAATGTGGTGCGGGAATTGGATCTATGACACGGCAGCTTTATCTGAATACAGCCAGTTGTGGTGATTATCCATTTTCTTTAATTGATACACCTGGAACAAATGCCAAAACAGAAGTTTATAAACATGCATATTTATTACGAGAAGCTTTAACTACACAACCGATTAATACAATATTTATTGTTATTCGATATGATAATCGATTCGATACAATTCTTGAAGATTACGAGTTATTGGAGCAACTAGTCTACAACTATGATACAAAAATTGTTGTGATGATATCCCATTGGGATCTTTCAAAAGCACCTGAAAAAGACTTTGCACAAATTTGTCAAGTATTTAAAGATTATTGTTCGAATATAATTTGTTATTCGGAGAAAAGTTCGAAACGTAAAATTGCAAATTTAATGTACGGTTGCATGTCAAATATGAAAGCAGAATCGCTCGAGATTAATGATGAAGACTTTTTTCTCCGTTACAATGTTGTAGAAATTAAACGAAATATCAAGAAATCACTGGATGAATATAGTAAAATGACAGCAAAACGTTTTCGAGAATTTTCCGATGCGGTCATGCGTGCTAGTTCAACATCAACTGAAGAAAAAGATGAAATTTTACATATGCTTATTGTTGAATTCAAAAATGAAATGGATAAACTACTAGTATCATTTCGTGACAAACATAAAAATGAAATGAATGAATTAAATTATTACACATTTTATATTCAAATGGAAAAAGAAAATGTTCAACTTTGTGATTCATTTGTGAAGAAAGTTACTCCATTGATGTCTTACAATCTATTTGACGCTGGCGATCCACGAAATTTGATAAAACGATGTCCAAATCCCGAATGTGGATTGATTTGGTTTAAAACTGAAGGTTGTGATGGTGAAACAACTTGTGGTAACAACGGTTTTGAAAGTCGTTTCGATCGAAGTTCAAAACCATTTTGGAAATATGCATTAGAATGGGTTGATGGCAAGCTTCAATGGAGAAAGCTTCATCATTCTGATATGCTTTCCATCCCTCGTATATTTATAAAACAGGCTTTTTCTATGCCACGCAGTTCAACAAACAAAAGTGCCAATTCGAAGAAAGTAGGCTGTGGTCAACAAATCGTCTGGTCAGAACTTCCAAAAGTCGAAGACGAGTTGATTTTAGAGTTGTTCAAAGTGAAGACTATCGATGAAGCAGTACGAATGATCAAGAGTGGCGAATTTCAAAACGTTCGAAGAGATTATGAAAGCAGTATTGATACAAGTTTGCATTCCTAATAAACTGATATGCAGTTGTTAGGATCCTCTAGTCGATCCTTCTTTTCTCTTCCCTGTTATTTAGTCTAGATCGTATATATGTATTATTCTCTTTTTTTTCTATCTTTTTTTCCTAACTTGGAAGAATAAAGCTATACCTCTTTTTGCGTGAACGATCGACATGATGAAGTGATTTTTTTGATAACTTCTTAAATATGTATTGAAAAGATTGAAAATAACAAGTTGAATTAACATTGATTAACTATGATAATTTGACAACGTAATAGTGTTCTTTTGCACTGAATTGAATCGAAAAGACTTAACTTTATTCTCAATAGCGGAAATAAATTTCAATAGAATCATATGAATTAATCATGCCAAAGATCGTCAACTTTATACGAATTTATTTGCTTCGAAAACATTTCGACAACAAGTTAAACAATCATTTTTCTGTAAATGAAATTAAAAGTATTTTATTTCATAAATCATTTTTCAAAACAATCAGTATCGTATTTGAAAGCGTCATTTCTTTTTATCAAAGAAAGCATGATGATGCTCTTTTTTTCACTTCGATTCGATTCTATAAAAGCCAGTCTATTTGACTTAGTATTACACATTCGATTATAAAACAAAATGTCAGTAAAGCTACTTTTTATTGTCGCACTTTTTAATTGTACGTTGATGATTGTCTCCAGTCAACGTAGTAACGGTAGTTGTTCAGCAATGGAGTCTTTTATTGAAGATTGCTCGGAAATAATTTCATCGACCTGTCAAAATGCTACATTCATCGCCGATCGTCAAGCTTATGCCGAACATTGTTCAGAAATATCGATTTTTTGGGATGCACCAATGTATAACATGACAATTTTATTTAAAAATAATCTAACTCAACCTTATTCAATCTGTATGTCATCTGTTATGTGTTCTAAAGGATATCGTACATTGGATAATGGTCAAGAAGTACCAATTACATGGAAAAATACATCCTCTACTGATCCCACTTGTTTCAAAACCGAACAGCACGATCAATCAATAATGAAATTTCGATTTGATGCTGGAGATAAATGGCGATGTTATGGAACATTCATTAACTTTTCCTATCGTCTTTAAGTTTCGTTTCTTTCTTTCTCGTTCAATAAATTATACAACGGTATAAGTTGAGAGTAATTTGAAAACATCTTGACGAAATGATTTTACTACAAATAAGTAAACATAGAAAGTACCTGCACTATGTATATGAGATAATAAAATTGATCATTTCTAATTGAATTATAGGAAAAAGAGTCGTTGTTAGAATATAGAAAACTATTTGAAGAAATCATTCCGTTTGTAATTATCGACATGACTCATATGAGCTACCCACCTTTGTCGACGTCAGAGAACTCTTTATGATTCTCTGTTTACGTCAAAGTCAAAAGATAACGAGTCAAAGTGTAAATAACCAATATCTCGTAGGTGCTACTTTTTGTATAGAATAAAAGCACGAAAAAGTAATCACATCACTTCACAAAAAAAAATAATCAACAGTTATAATGAAAACAATTATTTGTGTATTATTTCTAATTATTTGTTTCGCTGCTACAATTGAATGCCAGGGCGGTCGTGGTGGTGGAGGTGGCGGTCGAGGAGGCAAGACAATTATTTAACGAAGCGAACATCACAAACTAATTTTGTTTATTTTAGGAGGTTCATATCGACCTAGAGGAAGAGGTAGCTCTTGCAAAGGTGATAATTGTTCTCCTAGTGCAGTTGTCATAGTCAGTATTGTTGGTGGTATTATTGCTTTACTGTTTATCACTGTTGGTGTTAGTATTTGGATAGCAAAGCGTCGAGGTCGACCATCATCTCCAAACGATACATTCATACAAACGAAAACATCATTAAATGAAAATTCTGAGAAAGGAAAAATCGATGTATTTACATCAGGTGGTTGGAAAGGTAAATATTATCAATACGGTCGTTGGCATGGACCTCACCAATTCTGTCTGTTCTTCGATTCTCAACGTATGACTGTACAAGGATCAGGATCAGATGATGTCGGAGGTTTTACTATTGACGGTGTTTATTCGACTGAAACCGGTCGAATGGGTTTAACGAAAACATATAAAGCAGGCACTGGCGATATAAAAGAAAATCTAGGACATAAAGTTACTATTCAACTGACATGGAACAGTAAAACAAATGAGTTCGAGGGTACATGGTATGTACAAACAAGTAAATACAATGGTCGAGGTGCATATAAACTTCAAGTTGATAAAAGTCATATATTGACTGTATGCGACACTGTGTGAAAGATTTTTTTTTCTCAATCGAATAAAATATGAGAATTACTTGTATATGTAAATATAAACAAATGACTCACTCTGTTTTTTGGTTGCTAATGATGAATCATATTCTCAAGTGTGTATGTTTTTTTATTTCTTTTCTTTTTTACAGACGATGATGAATTGCGTTTTTAATGTTCGAACAAGTCGATATTTACCAAAAACTATCGCTCAAGC
>ERZ778019.2396-NODE-2396-length-18272-cov-13.019597_pt1 | contig 18272 bp, 23 predicted proteins | sample MGYA00375749_ERZ778019 | MGnify/ENA primary metagenome ERZ778019 (study PRJEB29350, sample SAMN05389821) | bioreactor metagenome | isolation source: Ammonium sulfate bioreactor | place: South Africa: University of Cape Town | collected 2014-03-17 ... | reverse complement strand
GTATCGAAATAGCCAGCATATTGTTCAATAACGGACATAAAGATTTGAGCGACATGTTTTGGTGGATTTCGAAATGCACCACAGCCGAATGCTGATAGAACAATACTGTCATGTTGCTGATGATGAGCTATAGCAAAGATGTTTTCAATTTTCTTTCGTGTTCCAATAGCAACTTTTGCTTCTAATTCATCTTTGTCTAATTTTGGATCTCGATAAGCAGCCATAGCTATAGCTGCAACATTCTCTAATGGTTTAGGCATATATTCATAGCCAACATCTTGAGATCGACGAAATATTGTCAAGCCCGATGTATAAATTGCAGCATATTCTTCCATCGGATACATTCGATGCGGTTCAGGCAAAGGTTCCAATTGACCTTTATTTGTACAACGAAAACGTGCTGATGGAGGAGGTAGTAACTTGACATCGTCAAGACCAACATCTAAACTTCGATAGTAATCCGATCGTCGAAAAAGATTTTCTTCTTGTGCACCATCACCTTTTCGATATCCACCACCCGGGGTTACTGCACTAGCCATATTTAAAAGTAATGGCTTTTTGCCTGTTTTTAATAATTTCTCATAAACAACAACACAGTCGTCATTATGCACACGAATAGTTGTTTTTTCATATGGTGGTGGTTTGATTGGTGTTTTAAATCCTCTGATTAATTTCGATGCATGATTGTAAACAATTGTTTTCATATTTTTATTGATATTTAATGGAAGTTCTTGATCTTTGTAAAAATAACGTTTTTTTGCTATTGACGAGAGTGTGTTGAGCATGACAGTCATTTGAAGTTGATGTCGAAGTTTATCGATATCAGTACCTCGTTGTTCACGAGGATCTTTTGGAAAATCAGGACTGAACTTATTTGGTGTTGCTTTCTCAAATTCCTCAATCCAACTTTTTGCATTCCATTTCATACGAAATATATCATGATTAGATTCGTGTAAAAATTGCATTATATCGGGTTTATATTTAAGCATTTCTGAACCATACCATGTTTCATTATCGATATCATGCCCATCGAGATTAGTTGATGCATTATAGTGATCAACGCTTAATCGATGTTCATCAATACGAATAACTCCTCGTGTTATACACTCGTCATAAACATTTTTATCAGAAATTTCTAAAATGCATCTATCACCTGTTCTTTTAATTAAACTTGCTTTGCGATTAAATTCACGATGATTAACAATCTCATTATCTGATATAGTTGATGGTACAGGATGAACAACTACTCGACATGATAGCTGATCTTTTTTCGATACTGATTTACCATTCAAGATAATATAACTCAATGTAGACCATTTTGAAACTGCATTTAAAGCTACAATACATGCATTACGAGTCTTTGGATTCAATTGAACATGAAACGATGCTGATGAAGATTTTTTTAATTGTGCTGCAGTTTGAATAGCAGCTTTTAAATCATCTCGAGTGATCGATTTCGGTAATTCTTCGAAAAAACTACAATTTGCACTATAGTAAATTTGTCCAAAGTGTTTGTTGATTCTGAAATCTGGTTTATCAAAATAACGAATTATATTTTCTAATGAAGTTGATATGATATGATAAATATTAGGAAATTCACTACTCAGTTGTTGGCAAAGCTTTGGTCGTTCGTTGTTATGCATCTCCATCCAACGGCGTTTTATTTCATCGTCTGTTGGCAAATCAGGATCACTTTTACTTTTGGGTTCCTCAATGACAATAAAAGAACGAATTTCAATTGAATCTTTAAACGTAATCGCATGAGAATCTGCGACAGTCCATGATAATTTGCCTATGTCCTTGATTAAATGTTCTTTAACTTCATTACTTTCAACATGTATAATACCAACACCTAACTTTGCATAACATCGCACTTTACTCACTTCAACATTACAACTCTGTTTAATACGTCGACTTAGATGATTTGCTAGATCGTCATCATCATGAATATATAAAGGTAAATCCGCAACATACATTGGTACTGAACATTGAGGAGTTGGTTTGCTAATTTTTGCTGAATCGGTTTTATGTTCTGATGATGCGCTATGTTTTTTCCCTGGGTTATAACGCACATCATCATCATCATCATCATCACGGTGGTATGGTTTCGATGCTGAAGATTTATGGTAATTGCGACCATCGTCGTCATCATCATCATCGTCAGCAGGATAACCTTTGACAGGCTTTTTAGGAGTTACCGATGGTGATGGAGGTGAATAATGTTTCGTAGATGCGGAAGGAATTTTTGGAGGGGATGAAAATCTTCCACCACTTTCTTGTTGCTTGCTATGTCTGCAGTTTTGGCAAACGGAATCCGAGTTTTTATTAACATACTCACACTCATCACATTCCCATTCATTATCCTCTGCTTGATTCCAACGTGATAGTTTTGATTGTGGTTTATAGTCATTATCATCATCGTCGTCATCATCATCCCCACCACGATAGTTACTGGGCTATAAAAAAGAAAATTGTATTTTCAAACGAATACCGAACCGAATTTACATACTGTTTTATTTTTTAATATAATCGGCTTGTCACACTTCGGACAATCAGTTGACTTTTCGTCTGCTATACGTTTTTCAATACATTTGCGATGGAATGAATGCAAACAGGTTCCAGCTACAACATCTTGTCTGTCTGTAGTTACTAAAGATTTGTTGCATAATGAACAATTTCCCGGAGTTGTCATTTTTATTTGTTAAAGCAATAAAATTTTTCTTTGCTTGCGCTGTTTTGAAGACACTCTTTGACGATGTTATATCGGTCGGATAAAAATAAAAAGGAGAAAAAAAAAGAAAAACGTCGCAGTTTTTATGGATGTCAATGACACTTTCTTGTATTCGGGGAAAAAATGTGAATGAAGAAGAAGTGTTGTTGTTTTTTTGTATATTCTTTTCTTTTTCAAACACAAAAAAAATCACCGTATGATTTCGACGTTGAAAAAGAAAAGTTATTCTACCAGATACGATTGTTTTGTAAGTGAATAGCAACGTGTATGACTGCATTTGTGCATAAACCCATGTTTTTTAAAGAAACGAAAAAAAAATATCGTATTTATAATCATTTTTCTTCTCAAAACAGAGAACGAAAAATTACCAACGTACGATTTGGTCGAATTTTTTTTCTTAGAAAAAGAACACTCCGAAATGTAATGCAAAATTTATTTCTGTTCAAGTTTCAATTAGAATATAATATATTTCAAACAGACGAAGAAATTTCTGTAGTGTCTAAGCGCGATTGATTTTGAAATAATGTTGGTTCAGCCGCTGTTGATTGCGTATACGGCATTTCAATTGTATAAATATAATCTGGTATATCAGCTGTTTGATCATGATTTACAAAAGGTAATTGTGAATGTTTTCGAAATTTTCGATCGGAAAAAATATATCCACAACAACTAAGTATCAAACAACAAGATAGAGTTGAAAATAAAAGAATAGAAAAAATATGTAATGATCCTGATATATCCATACTTTTAACAGTTTGTGAAAAAGTTCATGTCGTATTTAATTGAGAAAGAAAAATCCATAAATCATTTGTGTTTAGGTAAATTTACATACTGTTACCTTTTGTTGAAATCAATGAGTGATTCAAGTTCATTGCATGAAGTAATCAGGTCGGTTAGCCAATTGATAAATTAACCAAGCTAACAAACCTACTACCTCAAACTTGAACTCGATTGTAAGTAGGCGCGGTTTTTCTTCCTCCTCTTTAATTTGATTGAATCAATCAGTCTAATTAGTTGTTGACTCGTTCAATGACTTTCCCATTGAATATGAATCAGCACGAATTCCATGATGCCGATTTCATATCTACGGGTTTAGACAGAGACGATAAATGAATGAGAAAGATGTCGAGAACATATGAAAAGAGACAAACAGAGAACGAGAGAGAAATCGAGTCCGAAATTAAGTTTATTGATCTTTCGTGATGATGATGATGATGATACAAACTGTATATACGTATATATACGTATGTGCTCGAATCAAGCCGTATATATATTTATTTATATAATAAATCGAGAAAAAAAGGTGAGTCCATTTAATCAACATATGTATGTATATAAATTTGAGAAAGAAAAAAAAAGAGAAAAGATTCTCTTATTACAGCTTGAAATAATTCGCAAGACAAATCGCTAAAAATAAAAGACAAGAATAGTGTGCCATTAGCAAACATTGAATCCTATATGATATATGAATATATGAGAGAATATCTCGAAGAAGATACATATGCAAATAATCGTCTCTTTGTTTGATTAAAATTTGTCCTGAATCTCAGTCTATTTTGTCTTCTGATAAGAAGATGAATGACAATATGTTGTTCGATTCTTCTTTTAATAGTAAATAAATACGTGATTTATACAAACAGATATTGATCTATTTCTTGGATGAATTTTTATTATTTATATGAAAAAAATTCTATGTTTACAATAATGAGCAAAACTATTAATTAGAGTACATCCTACACAGATGTGCGCTGAACGAGTTATCATCTTTGGAAACAATATAACCGAAAAACCGACACTAACTCGAGGTCCATTGACAAATCTTTTTTTTAAAAACCCGTTGATGGATCACGCATATACCACAGAGGTCTATCACTGGACAAACCTGTTAGACATCCATTCGAACAGTTAGCTACTGAATCGAGCATAACAGGTGAAACAATCTCACAAACTCCATTATTCAATAAACCAATCGAACCTTTTAATTCTAAGAAACGTGTATTCATATTTCGATAGACAAGTCGAGTTTCTTCTTGAATACGTGTTTGTTCAAAAGCATCGAGTCGATCTTTAATTCTTCGATTTTTAAAAAGTGCCGGATTTACCGATAAACTTTCTTGCTATTTGCTGACATTGGTTAGAGATGGATTGCCACCAAGTTGATGATCGATTGATAAAACTTGTTGTTCATGCATGCCACCTTAAACAATAAACATAAACAAACTTATTTGAATTGATTTAAACAACAGAACAACTTGCCAATAAGAGATTTCATGATTATATGTGTCCCAACTACGAAGAAAATCAGCAGAGATTGCATTTTGTACATACGGATTGAGATGTAATGTTTCAACTTTTAATCTGTAGAGAACATGTGCTTGAGGTTGATTTTCTGTTTCACTCTTGAGGGTGCGGGTGTTTTGTCAATTTCACACAGCACTTAATATTCGTTTTTTTTATATTTATACAAAAAACCCATCGAGGATCAAACGGTGCAATACTTTCGCCCAAATAAAAGACGAAAGTAAATCTATGAATTTTCATCAATTTATTGAGAGCCATCAATATGTAAAAAACAAAACAAAACAAATTCTATACACACACACAAATTATTTAAGTTTAATCCAACGTCGACACGAACGCCAACCACGCGGTTCGGTTGAATCTTCTTTTTCCCAAACAATATATTTCTTGTTCCAACCAAGTCGACCACGATAATGTTTCAATCGTCGATCAGAATCTTTTGGATAGACAATAACCATGTTTATCATTTGACCATCATAACTTGTCAATGCTTTGCCTTGATGAACATCAGAATAACCAATTAATTGACCCATTTCGATACGAAATTCCATACGATATCGTTTACGAGGATAATCTGTCCATACACCACGTAATGCAGCTACTTGATTTTCGTAGATTTTTAAATCATGTAACTAAATCAAATGACATAAGAATAAGATTTAAGATAAAATCAAAAATTTTCTTACTTCTTGTTCTAGAATATCAACGGGTTGTTGTTCTTGTTGATTTATTGAACTGTCAGTATCATCGTCATCATTATCATTGTCCAACATAAAACATTGACTGAATTTGAAGTTGAATTGAGATACTTGATCGTGATTATGCATGTTTGATTTGTATGATTGCAAAAGATGCATTTCCTTACCTATATATACATAAGCAAGCTAGGTCATCTGATGTATTCCTTTTCCATTCATTCATTCATACTCGCAGTCGGCTAGACAGTTTGCTAGATATCAAAATAGACATATGTTCGACTGTTCTGTTATGAATTAGTTGACTAAATGAGATCATTTTCTCAATATGTCAACATCGAAAGTACATGAACATAAATCTCTCAATCCATGAAACAAATTCAAAATTGATTTTCCAATCCACGAGCATCTATATCGTTTAAATTCGAATTTATATAATTTCTCTTTAACATCAAATACGTATATTCAATGTAATCGTTGTTAAACTATTTATTTTTCTATTAAATTAATAAAAATTTCTTTCGTGTCTCTCTAAAACATCAATGATTCATTTGTGAACTGGATATAGAAAAGCGCACGTTTCTTTTTTTTTATTTTATTTTTCTACTTCTACATTTTCTCTCACTCTAGTCAAGGGTAAATTATATATAACACGTTTACCACAAGATATATCTCTATACGTATCTGTATATATACATATATAAATAAATTTTTGTTTGTTTAAATTCAGTTCGAGATACGTTAAAGAATGACGATGATGTCAGCTCCATCTTCGTCATTTCATGATGTAAGTTCACGTAGATTAAAAAACCGGTTTTGAAAGATCTTGATCAATTTATTTAGTATTTACCAATGGATTCTTGTTTGCCGAAAATGGAAGCAATGACACCCATACAAACGAACGATGAACTAATGACTGACACATTGGAAAATAATTTAAATTTAAAAACAAATCGAAATTCAATTGTTAAACGACCAATGAACGCGTTTCTTTTATGGGCACGTGGTGAACGAAAACGTGTTTCAAGTGATGGCTATGGTGTTAGTCAAACGTCGCTGAGTAAACTTCTTGGCGAAACATGGAGGTTCGATCGGATTTCGTTGACGATTCATTTTTTCGATTTCTTGTTCAATTATTTTAGAAACATGTCAGTCGAAGAAAAACAACCGTTTTTGGACATGGCCGAAACATTGAAACGTCAACATCATATCGATCATCCAGATTACAAATTCAAACCTAAACAACGATCAACTAATGTTAATAAATCAACATTTAAAAAAACTCAATCTTTCAACGATTCAACACTCATCTCTTCGCCCCCTCATTGTACATCATCTTTCTCATCTAATTCTTATTCATCTCAATCATCATCATTATCACCACCACCATCATTATCATCTCAAATAACTCCTCATCCTATTCAATCGAATGTCTTAGCTATGTGTCAAGCAATAATTCCATCAACTGAAAACAATCACGATTGGTTCTATCAATTGACTGGACAACCACAATCAGTTATACTCGCACCTATTCCTCCTCAATCACAACGAACACAAACATCACCTGTATCATCACGTCGAGCTGTACGAATACAAATTATTAATAAACATGATGATATTCCTTTACCTCCTCCAACATTATTACCTATGACACCTCCCCTACCATCATCATCATCGGTTTTAGTTGATGATTCAACACCAACATTAGTTGATTATACGAATATATTTCATATTCCAACCAATCCAAATCATCACCAAGTCTTAGCACCTGTTCTTGATGATCAAAATGGTTTGTATTTAAAGTTTTTTTTTTCATCTTTTTTCTATTTTTCTTTTGCTTTAATGTAGAATACGAACAATTACATGATGCATCGGTCAATCATCTCACTGATCTCGATCATCATTACGATAGTAGTGGTTGGATTGATACTCCTCTCTCAAATTTTGGTACAAATTCTACAGATATTGTCTCATCATCACCATATTCATCCTATGATTTTTTATGCCTCTAAGTTTCGTTTTTTTTCTCTCTCCTCCCTCTCTTTCCCTCTCTCTCTCTCTTTATTATTTTTGCTTTACTTTACGACGATTCAAATTCTATACAGAATTGTAACTTCCTTTCTTTCTCTCTATCTATCTCTCTTTTGTCTTAACTTCTCATTCTGTGAATACGAAAAGTAAACTCCATGCGCGTGCCATTTAACTTCTCTTGATTTTCTTTCATTTTTTTTTCTTTGGTGTTTTTGGTTTCTGTATAAGAGTGCATGTTGTACTAAACAGACAAGCATTATGCGTGACTTTAAAATAAAAAACATTCGCATGTACTCTCTTATGACTGACTACTCTTGTCATCTAGTTTATTTACTCGATAGATATCGCTTTCTTTTTTCGTTTGTTTATTTAGAGCAATAAGTAACTTCGATAGTTATTTTTATACAATGGCAAGTTCATCGAGTGAATCTCTTGGAATCATTGATTTGATTCTTTCCGAACATGAATATATGAGAAAAGAATACGAACAATTTAAAAGTATCGAAGATACAGCTGAACTTGATCCACGGGTTCGAGATTGGATTGCGTACGTGGCTATTCATGGACATAAAGAAGAAATAGCATTCTATCCTCGTGTCGAGCCGTATCTTGAAGATGAGAAAAAAGGTGGACATCATTTGATATCACATGGTATTAAAGAACATCGAGAATTAGAAAGTGAATTGAAAAAACTCGCCGAACAACCAACAATTACATGGAAACAAATTCGAAAAGCTGTTGAAAAATTGAGTAAAATCTTTGTTCGTCATTTGTAAACGAATTCGATGTCGAATCTATTGATATTTAGTGCATCATCTTGATGAAGAAGAAACCGATATTCTTAAACCATTACGAACTAAACTTGAACGAAATATTCAACTTGATTTAGCACAACAATTTGTCGATGCAGGACGTGTTGCTTCCGATCGACCGCATCCAGAACTTTCGAAAAAGCCCGAAAAAGCTCCACAAGAGAACATCAACGTTGGCCTTCAAGAAAAACAATAAACACTTTTTTTTTTCGTTTTATATATTAATATACAAGCAATAGTAGTTCTTTTTTTCTCAATTGAATAAAACTGTGATCTCACAAATTCGTATTGAAAATCATGTGTAGAACACGATTTTATTCAATTGATTCGATTCAAAATACGAATCTAATGATTATAATCTCTGACTTTATATACGACTCAAAAATTCGATAAGAAAAGAGAGAGAAAAAAGACGAATATCATGATGGATGAGTAACTGTATATTCTATACTCGATATGAAATGTTTATTCGAATAGAATTGATAAGACACGTCGAAACGAAAAGAATCTTGTCTGATCATGCTGATGATGATGATGATCCATCATGACCAGATAATACCTCGTATTCGTGTATGAATGTAATTTTGCTTCCGAACAAGGGAAATATATGTTGATAGATATGGGATTTTTCATTTATGAAGATGTCAGTAGTTTGTTTGAAATTTAAACAAAAAATAAAAACCATTCGATAGTAATTCACCAATCGAAAACCAATCGTCGTGCATGAGAGATCTTCTCACTTCTCACATCCATTTCTATGTCTCACACAGCGGTGATAACCAATGCAGGCATTTCAATGCCTCGTTTAATCTATGGAACAGCATGGAAAAAAGAAGCAACGACTCAGTTAGTGATCCGAGCTGTTCTCAATGGTTTTCAAGGCATTGATACGGCTTGTCAGCCAAAACATTATCGAGAAGATCTCGTTGGTCAAGCACTCGTTGAACTTCAACAAAAACATAACATTTCACGACGTGATTTATTCATTCAAACGAAATTTACGAGCATCAACGGGCAAGATCAATCGAAACCGTTACCGTACGATCCACGAATGCCATTGAACGAACAAGTTCGACAATCATTCGCAACATCTTTACAAAATTTACAATTAGATTATATTGATTCATTAGTTGTTCATGGTCCTGAACGAACACATGAATTAACCATGAAAGTTTATCGTGAATGTGAAAAATTAGTCGATGAAGGTCGTGTCAAACAACTTGGCATCAGTAATTTATATGATTTAAATGATCTACGACGATTATACGACGATGCACGTCATAAACCATCGGTTATACAAAATCGTTTCTATGCTGAAACGAATTATGATCATGAAATTCGACAGTATTGTCGAGAGAAGAATATTTTCTATCAAAGTTTCTGGACATTAACTGCTAATCCACATATTCTTCAACATTCGATTGTCAAAAAACTCGCTCAAGAACATCACGCCACTCCAGCTCAAATATTCTTTCGCTTTCTCATTGACATTGGTCTTACGCCATTAACCGGCACAACGGATGAAAAACATATGAAAGAAGATTTAGAAGTACTCCACTGGCCATCACTCGACCACGAATCAGTGGCAAAATTAAAAAAATTCATTCATGACGAAATAATTTAGTAGTTTATTTTTTTCTTCAATTGATTCTTTTGCCGTTTAGGGCAAAAATCTATTTATATATACACTTTATTAGCAACGCAATAAATATGATCTCATATAGGAAAAAAAAACAAAATAGTCCTATTCATTTGTACATCGAGCAGCAGCAGTCAAAACGACGCTGCGACGAATGTTTCTAGAACACATTAACCATGTGCGTGTATATGTAAGCATACGTCAATCCATCTATGTACACGAATAATACGATCATCGTTCCGATTTTGTATCGAATTGAACGAGACCAATGTCACTCATATCGATAAGTTCAAATGGTTGTGCCATCAATGGGCCCAATTGAGTTTTGTTAAATAAAGAATTCATTAACATTTGTTGAAACGGTAGAATTTCAATAGGCAAACTGCGAATACCATTGAATGTTAAATGTTTGATTAATTTCAATGTATAAAAAAACATTGCTTGCAACACTCGGAAGACCAGTGACAAATCAAATATTCCAAATAAGAGAAAACTCGTCGTGTGATTTCAATAAGCTATGGAAAAAAAAAAGACGAGTGTTTATATACTCGGGATGATGCAAGAACACAGAACGACAAAACGTCCACGTCACATTGCACGATGACGTTCGCAAAAATACGACCGAACAAAAGGAAAGCCATGGCCTTTCATTCAAGGCACATAAAAAGTTCGTTCTCGTACGACTATTCAATTCAGATGACTCAAAATACGCATGTTAAATCTCTTGAAAAAAAAAGTCATGCTTTCATTCCTTCTGCATACGTCAATCATCTACATACACACAGACGCGTGTTTTAAAATATCCGAATAAGTAATTATACTAACAGACATTTTACACTGAAAAACGAATAAGGTCGTTTTTAAACACAACTCAGGTGCGTTTCTGATAACCACATATAATGTAATTACGAAATTTTGACATAATAAAAAAAAATGTTAAAGAGCTTCTTGAGATATAAGACTAGACAATATTTATTTAATAAATAAAACAAGACACAGAAATGAATAGAAGTTAGAAAATAAAAGGATAAACTTTAATTTTTCTTCCATTGAATTGATCAATGGGAACGAATGATTGCATATGATTGCTTGTTGAATGATGACATTGACAACGACAGCATTGAATTGACGATGAATTTCGTATTGAACTTAGATCTGATTTAATCGATATTGAATCGTCGGCATAAATTTTCGTTGATTGTAGTTGATTATTCGAATTTGACATTGACCATGAATGACATTCACTTAATTCAACCTATCAGACAGTTAAATCACAAACAATATGATTAATCAATGTGCTTGAAACTCACATAATCACTGTTTGACGGTGTTTGTTTTGGTTGATATGTGACGAATTCGTAATTATCTGGTTTCTTCGTCGTGCAGCAGAATGTTTTCTCTGAGAAATTGAAAACGTAAAATTTATGAATAAGAAATAACACATTGAAAAGAACACACCTGGCCGAAATGTTGATCGTAGAGCACGAAGAAATCGCTGAAAAAGAAAAGAAATAAAATTTTTAATCGATGATTATTTGTGTGCTGCTTACTTTTCGAATATTCTTTGACATTATTGTTTAAATGTCAAGCACACGGCGACTCGACTATTTATCTGTTCATTTCGATCAATTAATTAAACGATTGAAGTTTGATTGTATTTCATTGATCAAATACGTAATTGAAATAAAAACATGATTCCCTCGCCGAAAGAACGACAAAAAAAAAGAAAAGAAAATTATTTTTCATCGAATTCAATTATAATTTGTTTCTCTGTTGCTCTACTGGCGAAATAATGAAGAAACCCGATATACGGGGACATCATCTTGTTGAATCGAAAACAAAAACATGTTTATTCAAAATAATGAATTTCTCTCTTTTTTGACTCCACCCAGTTTCTCACACATTTCTTCGTTTTTTTTGTACTAATTAACCCGGAAATGAATCTATTCTCGTTTAACTGTTCACCAATGTGACTTTTATCGAATGATTGATGAATAATGTCGCGTCAGTTTGATTTGGTTTTGTCCATTCGATCATTGATTTCGCAGATTTCACTGAAAATCAGGTATGTTTTTTTGTTGACATAACGATAGAGAAAGAGAAAAAGAAGCCGACCATTGTATATATATAAGAGGAGTTTGAGTAGACATTTTGACATTTGAATTACTCGCTGATTAATACAGACATACGCGATGCAAGATAACGATGATTCTCGTGGATTTGATGAATTTTATTCGGACACATCATCGGGCTCAAGTTATGATGATGATAAAAACAAACAGCACGGTTATAGATGATCGGTATAATCAAAGGATCATTTGGATTCGGATGATTTTACTCAGTTATCCATCGACAACGATGGATTCGTGCCCGACTAATCAATGATATTGCTGACCAAACAATTGAATGATTAAAGAATTGACTAAGAATCTTTTTTTTTTAAATTTATTCTGGATTAAATAATTGTTTTCAATCAAATAAAAGGAGAAAAAAAAACAATTTTCTTTCACTCTGATATATCGTCAATCGTAATAGTTAGATCTTTGTAAAAATGTTGAACTTGAGTTTTAGCTTCATTCAAATGTTTACGATCGCCTATAAATGATTTTGAATAGAGAAGAAACTTATTGAGATCAAAGACAAACCGTAGAAAATCCATTCAGCTCGATCGAAATCAGCACCACATTGAGCAGTGCCCGGTTCAGCACTCCATGTTTTCGGCAATGGAAATGTCTGAGAATGTAATCGATAGACCTCACGAAATTTCTGAAATTCAGCACCGGTAAAATCATATTTCAAACGAAATGAGGCCTGTTCTTGAGAAATACTAAAACAATGGTGATATTTCCAAGAAGATCTTTTTTTTTCTAAGGAACACTCTTGTACCTCTCAAACCATGTTATGATATCATCGATGTCGGTTGAACCGAGTTTGAATTCTTTCGATTTCGATGCATGTGGAACTTTTACATAGAGAAATTCTTCCAATGGATCGTAGATAAATTCGACTTTTGTCGTTCGCATCGATGTTGGAACGGTGCCCCAATTTTTTTGAATGAAGATATCATCAGGATGTAGTTCAACAGTTGAAACATAATCTTTTCCAATTGCATCAATGACGTATTCATATTTCAACAAAGCATTTCGAGTGTTTTCTGAAGGGAGGAAGAAAAGAAAACATATCAGTACAAAGCAAATTTGATTTCAAGTGTGTACGAGTCACGATCAATGGAATTGTCAAATAGCCTGAGCCAGTTCGATCAGGATTCTTCAATAAAGTTCGATTGTCGAGAACAAAATACGCATCTGTTGGTCGTCCTTTCGACCAATTCAATACATCACCGGTGTTCACATCCCAATCGGCTGGAATTGTCGTTCCACTAGCCGGACAATCTTGAAACTCTGGATTCGATATAGAACTTCCATCAATTCGTTTCAATGAATCAGGTTGATTAATTAAATCGAAATATCTCGCTGTTCGATCGTTGAGGACGCTCGTTAAAGCCATAGAATTTGATTGTTTCGTCTCAAAACGAAGAATGAGAGAGAAAAAAAATCGATTTTACAAATTAAGTATCACCTGTTTTTCACATCACAGTCATTCAATAGATTTGTTAAGTCAATAGCATAGAAAGATACAGAAGATTTTTATTTCGAAAATAAATTCAAACAAAAACATCAATCCATTGTCCACAAAAAGCGAGACATACAAGGACACATCCAATTACAATATCGACTGTTGTCGATGGTTGTCTTATTGATTGACATTGTTTTCGAATAAATTCTTCGAAATAAGCGATACGTTGATATATTTGTGAATATTTCTCATCATGGTAATTTAATTCCAGAGAATCGACGTACAAAGGTCCTGAAATATAAATCAAACCAAATATTAGTAAAAGTATACTGATCACGACGAGAATCGGCGGATCAAGTAAATAAAGTAGACTAAAAATAAAGCATTTAGAGAATCGAGAAAAGAAAAATGACACTATTCATACACGAAAAACAAAGTTAAACTTGCAAAAAATACTGCTGAATGAAAAACATTCGTCCATTCGAGTAAATCATTCAATAATAAAATAACATTACGCCAATAGTGCCATGATTTTTTCAATTCATTTGCACGTATTTGAATGTTCTACATTGAAATGAGAAGATTTTAATAAGATTCAAATCTGTATATACGTATGTTTTACATCAAATTGCGTTTCTGTAGGAATCGTTGACATCATACGAAGCGTTTATTTAAAAAAAAGAAAACGAAAAACACGTGTTGTCTTTTGTTTTTTAAAAGATAAGATAAATCGAATAAAGATGAAAGCTTTTAAAATCTAATTATTTGTGGTTGATTCGATGGTGGCTCATTATCAGGAGTATAATAATGTGCTGCTTCAGATGGACGTGAACTTACTGGTTTGCCATATTCATAACTCTTTTGTGATGAAATTGACGGATATATGGATGGTATATATGGTGAGTCGGTTTCACGTGGAGCTTTAGTACTTGTCGAAGCTCTATTATGTTTTGGAATTGAAATTTTCATGGAAACGACGGGAGAAATTATACTTGTTATAAACATGATGATAGCGAAAACTAAAAGTGCTATCAGAACTGGACGTTTTTTGTCAAAATCTCCATGTCCAAGTTGTCTATGACATAAAGAACCAAAACATAAGCTTGGATCATTAACAAATAGAGAAGTGAAAATAATAAGTATAATCGAAAAGATGATATTGAGTATGTTCAATACAATCAGAAAAATGCGAGAACCACTTGACCATTGATCACTAACTAATCATATTCGAAAAGGAAACATCTTCGTATTTGCTTTCAATTTATTCTTACCGAGAAGACATGCCGTTATAGCTACAGTACCAATAACAAATGAACACCAAAATCCTGCATAGATTGTTCCGTGATAAGCATCATACGATATATTTACTGATTCTAAAGCAATTATAACACAGCAGAGAATAAATTGAAGTACCGATAATATCACCGAAATAATTGATCTCATTTTCGCTCGTGATTTAAGTATTTTTCGACTGATTTTATACGGTCTACCTTTTTTAAATTCGTATCAATATTTATTATGAATATCATGACTTCAATTGGAGATAAGAAGAGGGAAACTTGATTATATGTATGAAATGGATTATAATATACAGTCAATATTGACATGAGAACAGGCTTCAGATGGATTCAATGATTCATTCAAATCGAGATAAATAAATGTCAAAGAACGAATGAAATTGTTTATTATTTGAAAATTTAAACAATGATAACGATAGCGATAACATATTTATAAAGCAAAAAATCGTCATATTCTCAGTTAGTCAAGACGAAAGAATAAAACAATACAACGATGGCGTATGCACCAGAAAAAAACTATTACGAAGGACCACCGCCACCAAGCTATCAACCACCGCTTGGTCAAGGATATGCTTCACCACCACCACCTGGTCAAGGATATGCCCAACCACCACCAATTCCGACGTATACTATATCACCACCACCACCGATTCAGGCAGTTATTGTTCAACCAGGATCAGTATTCTTAGGTCATAATCCACAACCTATGCAATGTCCATCATGCGGTCAATCGATTTTAACTCAAGTAACATACGATGCTGGCGGTATTACATGGTTAATGGTTCTTCTAATCTGTGTTTTTGGTGGTGTTTTTGGTTGCTGTTTGATTCCTTTCTGTGTTGCCGGATGTCAAGATGCTACTCATACGTGTCCAGCGTGTCGTGCATTTATTGGACGACGAAGTCCATTTTAAATATTATCAAACGTATTTTTTTTCTTATCGAAAATAAAATTTCTTTGGATGAATAATCTGTCTGTTGACGTCACGGTTTTTTTTTATTATTAACATGGCTTCTTACCAATTTTCAGTTTGATTAAGTAATAAAGAAGAAAAAAAGACGTTTTTTTCTTTGTATTTATTTAAGCAACGAAGGAATACGATTTTCTATTCTCATGAAAATCAAATTCGAAATTCATTCTTTCATTTACATTCGAAACAAAGACAAAATAATATGAACACAGCACCTCCGCCTTACAGTAAGAAGAAGAAAAAAAAGCAAAAAATTTTTGTTTGTCTTCATTTTCATTCACAATATTTTTTATCTTATTACAAAATAGGTGAAAAAATTCCTTTTCAACAGGCACCATTAGTGTCTGTGGTACAGCCGGTGTATTCTGCAGTATCACCGACCATTACCGGCGACTTTCCTGTTCAATGCGTGTGTCCACATTGTCGAACACAAGTTGTGACACGAACTGAAAAAACAGTCGGCCTTCTCTCTTGGATTATTTGTATTGCACTATTTTTCACCTTAATGTGGGTTTGCTGTTTCATACCATTTTGTGTTGATGCTTGCAAAGTTAGTCGAATAGATATTGTATGTCTTTCTCTTCATCTTTCTTTTTTTTTGTTCTAGGATACGGAACATTATTGTCCAACGTGTGGAGCATCAATTGGCGTTAATAAACGAGTATAAACATGAACTATAATCTGGAGATTTTCACACAATTGAATATTTACTTTTGAAAAGAGAATAAATAAATGAAAAAGATCTTGCAATAAAGTTTTAATTAAGCGACCTCTTTTGAATTGTTTATCGATTTGATAAATCTTACTAGAAGCGTACAGTGATGAAGAGTGTATAGTAAAAACTGACCATTTGTTTAGAGATTGAAATTTCATGGCGAATAAAATTTTTCGAAGAACTCTCTTTTCAAATCAATCATCGACTCGATCATTTCTCGTTCGTTTTATTGAAGATCAAAGAAAACGAATTCAAAAAGAAGATATTCGATTAGAACCATATGTTTCCAAAGGTGTCTATACAGAATCAGGTGCTATTCGACCTGTAAGTTTTCGCGTGCATAACAATACATTTTACCTTGGCATTGGTTTATTTATATAGATGCCCAAACGTTATCCATTGGGTATTGTGAAAATTCTACTTATAACAATTCCAAGTCTTTATCTTGGTTCTCTTGTTAGTAAATATGCTGCATTAGGTTTAGAAAAAATGGATTTATTTGTTTACAGTGATGATGATGATGACGATGACGATGATTATTGAAAAACATTGATTATAAGTCACTTTTTTTATTATATTTAGTTCGAAAATCAGTTTAGTTTATTGAAAAAAAACAAACGATACAATAAATATTCTTGGTTAATGTGATTACAAAATAAAATAAAAAAGTTCAGTAGCAAAAGAACGAATCAATTAGTAGAAGACGTTAGACTTTTATCATCAAGGATTTCTATTATGTGAAAGCTGCTTTTACATATTTTCTTCTATACAACTCTACTACGGTATCACCTTGATCGCCTGCTGTTTTTCGGAGTACTTCTTCTGTAACAAAATTTGTTAGGATTTCTGCACCTTCTGGTGAATTGATATTCAAATATTCGCAACGTCCTGATGTCTGACTGGCTATCGTTTTAAAACTATCTTGTGCTCCTTTATGAAGATAGAAAGCATGAACTGGTATATTCCTAGCTGTCAATCTTTGAAGTTCGGTTGTAAAATATGTCGATTGATTAAATCTAGTCGATTTCCAGTAGTCTTCACCTAAATGTGAACGCTTATTTTTTACCTCAGTCTGACTGTTAGCTGAAGCATCTCCTATCAAAATAACTTGTGAAATTGAATCTTCCGTTTTACTTTCGTTGGCTGCATGCCATAAACCAATCTCAATAGCTTCATTACCCCATCCACCTTCTGGGCCAATACTACTCATAAATGATCTTAAATATGCGCCTTTCGTACTCCACGAGGAAACTTGTAAAATCTTATTTTCGTTTGAATTATAATTTCGATATACTGCAAATTGCATTTGAAACGCATCATTTGGTAAACCTTTTTCTGCTAAAATAGTTGAAGCACGTTCAAACATTGTGCAAATTGTATCCTTAGTTGCCGATAATAAACTTGACATGGAGCCTGTAGCATCCATAAGTAACACGGTACGTGAAGAAGCTGTTACTAAATTTGGTCCTTTATTCTGTTTAAGTAAAAACTCTTTTACTTTGCC
>ERZ778019.2395-NODE-2395-length-18277-cov-11.039622_pt1 | contig 18277 bp, 21 predicted proteins | sample MGYA00375749_ERZ778019 | MGnify/ENA primary metagenome ERZ778019 (study PRJEB29350, sample SAMN05389821) | bioreactor metagenome | isolation source: Ammonium sulfate bioreactor | place: South Africa: University of Cape Town | collected 2014-03-17 ... | reverse complement strand
TAAAAACAATAGCCAACCATTGCCAGAATTCGAAACAGATTCACGATGGCAACCAAAACATTCAAAACAAAAAGCCAAATCTAAAGCCAAACGAAACCAACAGCAACAATCTCCAGCTGCTGTTGCTGATCAACCTAGTCGACCTTTTTTTAAACAATAAAATGATTTAAAGTCGAGAAATAGGTCAAACAACGAATGCATATTTCGTTTATTATAATAAAACACATCGACACAAATATGGTTCGGTGTAGTTTTTATCTAGAGCAATTTTAGCTGCACATTCGAATACGTCTCTCACACCTTCACGTGTCTTAGCTGAACATTCTAAATAGTTCTTGGCGCCAATTTTCTTTGCACACAAAAGTGCGTCTTCGGTTGTAATAATTTTCTTGTTGTCATTTCGAATTTGTTCATGTACAAAAGGATCATCACGTAGATCACGTTTATTGGCAATTAATAGGATTGGTACATCACGACAGTAATGTTTCACTTCAGGCGCCCATTTATCTAACACACAAGTGAGACTATCAGGTGAATCGAATGCAAAACAGATTAAAACAACTTGAGTATTTGGATAACCGAGAACGCGAAGTCTATAGAAGAAAATATATTTAGTAAAAAAGAGAACGATATTCTCGGCTTACCGAGCGTATTCTTCTTGTCCAGCAGTATCAATCAACAATAATTCGATATGTTTATTATCAACATCAATAATCTGAGTATTTCCTTCGAATAATGTCGGAACATAATCTTGACAAAAACGATTATCTTTAAATGCATAGAGTAATGATGTTTTACCCACGTTCCCATTGCCAATAACGACTAATTTCTTTCGTATTAAATCATAATCTGTATTCATTGTCGAAACATGTTTTCGTAACAATCCTAAATAAAAACGACATTGACAAAGAACTGAGATCTCTGTTTGTTTGATGTGCTCAATCAATAAAAAAAATCTCGAAACGGACTACCAATAGAGCACAACCGATGACTGTTACCCGAAATAGATATGAAAGAAAACTGAAAGCAAAAAGTTATTCTTATTAGTGTTTTGTTGTTACTATTAAAAGAAAAAACGAGAGAGAGAGAGAGAGAAAAAGAAGAATATCAACGAGAACGAGACTAACGAAGATGAATCACTTTCTCTCGACTAAGTGGATCTTTTCTTTCTTCGATTTGTTGTTGTTGTTGTTTTGATACCATGATCGAAAGATAACATATCGATTTTCATTATTTAATGAAAGATTAGAATGTGTCTTCATTCGAGGGGTTTATACAAAAATGCAGATAATCAGGAAACTAACCGAAAAGTATATTTATTAATGTCTTTCTATTTGTTTTCTTTTATTTGACTAGAACTTGAGATTCGAATGGTTTATTGTTATTATTATAAAGAAGGAAAGCAATTATTCGACAAGTACGAATCATCAATCTTGATTATTTCAAACAAATTCTGTGACATTTATCATTCTTAGCCTTTCCGTACGTGTGTGTGTTATGTTCTTTTGGTCTTCTTTTCTTACAAATAAATAGACATGCAAGAATTCAGCTAATAAATATTAAATTATCTTGTAATCATATCTATTTATATTTACTACAAATCCAAGTGCATTTTGTTTTGTCTTCAATACGTTTATATCTTTGTTTCAAATGTATTTCTAAAATAATCTTTTTCAATGTTTGCAGAAAAACAACAACAACAACAACAGTAGCGTATGTATAGATCTGTACACGAGAAAAATATTTTCGATAAATAAAATCTTTGGTTTTGGTTTGTTGTGTTTATGATCGATCTAATTGAACCATTAATAAACGAAAACTAATCGATGATAATGAGAGCATTCGATTACATTCTTGAGAATTAATCGGTAATTTCATATATTCGGTTTCGAGATTATTTGGACTGAATTCAAAATGATAGATTATCGGTTGTATTTGACATGCTGATGAGTCGGCATGTGGACCTTTGAGAATGAAAAATTTCAAATCAATTGGTTGACTAATCTTCGATTTGAGAACTAATTGATAGCTTAACGATCGGACACTTGTCGTATGTGGATGAGGAGTATTGTCGTTAATTCGAGCACGAACTTGCCATTGATATTGTAAAGCTGTGAAACGTGACGTTTCGAAATATAATTTGGCAACAAAATCATCTGTTCGAAAAGGTTTCAGAATTAAATCTACGATGAAAAAAAAGAGAAGAGTTCTCGACATTTGCAATGATAAAATCTTTGTATCTACCGCTAACGCCAATTTGATTGAGTGAAAGTAGATCGACTACGGTTTCCAAACATTTCTTCTCCTCATCCGAGCTCTTCTTCTGTGCTCGAATTGTATCAATCAATTGAACGCCACTTTTCAATGGATATTCGCATTGATCCAAATGCGCTCGAAGGCTATCAACGGAACCATTCCACAGACATCCAAGAATTGCATAATCACAATGACTTGGTCGATCACGGCAGTTTTCTGTTTGATGAATGTTGATTTCCGAACGTAGATAAGTCTCAAAACAATAATCGCATTGTATCGGTAATTCGGATATGGTTTTTTCAACGGCTAAATTTCTCGTACAATTCGATTTCGATATATCGCATCGACAGTTCGGACTTGAAAAGAAAAAACCAATCAAAGATCAGTTCATTCGAAAATCTTACCACGTTGTTTGTTCATCTTTTAATTTACAATCAGCTAATAAGTGATTAAAACAAGACGCACACATGAGATGTCCGTTGACGCACTTTAGAGAAGAGAAATTCAAAGGTAAAACGAGAGAATTCGAATGAATTATTTTTGAAATACTTGATACATAGCTAATGAAGATAAGTCCAAACAGATACAACATGAGAGAATCGAAGCAATTCGTTCTTCGAGAAGACGTGGTTTGTGTGTCGAAAGAGTTCGACATTTTTTCGTTGGCGGTTCTTGAAGATCATCGAAATTTGATGTTGAATTATCCGTGGAGATTAAAAGAGGTGTTTCAGTCATATTTTCGATAGAAAAAAAACTAATAGTATTTGATTTATCTCGTCAGTCAGTCGAAACAAAAACCTGTCCGACCAAAAGAGACGTTCATTGATCTGACGCTCTTCGAAAAACTATTATTTTCATAATTTTCAAAAGTTTTTTTTTCTAATTTTTTTTCTCAATAAATTTCTCTCGAAATTCTTCGGATTTTTATCCTATGCAGAGCCGATTCGTCATCCTATTGGCCAAGAAAAATAACCGATCAAAACGCACTTGCATATTCATTTCATTCTTCTTGCTAAATTTCTAAACAATGACATGATTTTGTTTTTCAAAATGCTAATTTTTCGTCGTTTTTTTTCAAGACTTTCATCGATGAACTCGAAACCATTGACCATCGTCGTTGCCTTAGACGATAACAACGGTATCGGTCGTGATAACACCATTCCCTGGCACATTAAAAACGATTTGAAATTCTTTCGTTTCGTTACATCGAGCAAAACCGATGCAAACAAACAAAATGCGGTTATTATCGGCCGAAAAACTTACGAAACATTTCCGAAACCATTGCCCAATCGTTTGAATATCGTCGTCAGCAGCAATTCGACATTGCCGAATACGAACTATCCGAATGTCGTACTTGTGAACAGCTTTTCGGACGCAATTCAACGAGCAAATGAGTCGGATATTGAAAATATTTTTATTGCTGGCGGTGTTCGGATTTATGAAGAAGCAATCGAAACGAATTCTGTCCAACGAATGTTCATTACACGTGTCAAAGGAGATTTTCATTGTACATCGAATTGGTCATCGTTTAATACGAAGAATTTCCATCGAATTCAACCGATACCCAGTGAATATAAGGAGTTTTTTGAAACATCTCAAGAAAATCAAACACAACCGGAATATCATTTAGAAATCTATGAAAAAGATGTTTAAAACGATTTTTATTTTATTTGCCTCTTTCAGATAATGTCAGTGCCGAAATCGGAGTTGGACGCGAGTCAACTCGAAGAAGAACATGTTCATAAAGTTTACAATCAAATCGCTCATAATTTCAGTGATACACGTCATAAACCATGGCCACGTGTCGTCGATTTTCTACAAACATTTTCACCGAATTCATTGATTCTTGATGTTGGCTGTGGAAATGGGAAATACATGAATACGAGAAGAGATGTTTTTATGGTATATTCAATTAGGATGTGTTTTTTCGTCTTCTTTTGATTGCTAATAGTAGATTGGCTGTGATCGAAGCGAAGGTCTGTTGAGTATTTGTCGTCAACGACAATTTCAAGTATTTCTCTCCGATTGTATGAACATACCTGTTCCAACGAACATGTTCGATGGTGCAATTTGCATTGCTGTTCTTCATCATATCAGTACACCTGTAATTTTTCGAAAGACGTCTGTATTCTTTTCGGTCATTCATTCTTTTCGTTTTGATTGTTCTAGGAACGGAGATTATCAGCATTGAAAGAAATTGTACGATTGCTAAAACCCGGCGGACAAGGACTCGTTACTGTCTGGGCAAAAGAACAGCAAATCGAAAATAAGAAAAGTACTTATATCACAAAAAATGCGAAAACTTGCCCGATTCATCAGCAATCCGAACAAAAAGACGAACTGATCGTTCATACGCCACGAACTGAATTTCAACGAGCCGATTGTCTCGTTCCGTGGACGAAACCGACCGAGAAATTGCTGAGATACTATCATGTTTTTGTTCGTAATGAACTCGAACATATTCTGAGTTATATACCTCAAGTAAAGATTTTGAATTCGTATAATGATGACGGAAATTGGTGTGTGATTTTTTTGAAAATGGCCTAACGATTGCCTTTGTTTCAGATAAAAGAATTCATGTCGGATTTGAGCGTTCCGTTTCTTTTTCAAAAATCAGTCGCACTTAGTTCATATCGAGATCGACAATTTCGAGTAAGATCAAAGCATTTTTCGTTTTGAAAATTCTCTCAACATTCTCGAAAATTCGTTCTAGGGTAGCGAAGGTGAACAGGATAAAAAATTACTACAAAGTACGACTTTATACGTTGGCAATCTTTCGTTTTACACAACTGAAGAACAAATTCACGAGCTTTTCTCACGTGCTGGTGATGTCAAACGAATTATCATGGGCTTAGATAAAACAACAAAAACACCATGTAAAAAAAAACAACAAAGACGATTCTTTTTCAAATGACAAATTCGAATTTTTTCTAGGTGGCTTTTGTTTTGTTGAATATTACACTCGGCAAGATGCTGAACATGCAATGAGATATATCAATCAAACGCGTCTCGACGATCGAATTATACGTACGGATTGGGACGCTGGTTTTGTTGATGGACGACAATTCGGTCGGGGAAGAAGTGGCGGACAGGTTTGTGATGATTGACAGAATCAAAGAAATGTCATAATCTATTTACGATTTTAGGTACGAGATGAATATCGAAAAGATTATGATCCTGGTCGTGGTGGTTTCGGTAAACAAGTCAAACCAGGAATGGACATGAATCAAGGTGGTATTGCTTAGTTTGTTGTTTGTTTTTTCGTTATTGTATGTGAATATTATGAATCAATAAACAGAAGAGGAACGAAACAAATACTAAATTCTATGCGCTTTCATTTCAAGTTTTTTTAAAACTTTTAATTATGAAAATCAGCGTCATTTCATAATTAAAAACCGTGGGATTTTGTCTCAAACAGAAAGACTATGTCTCTGATTAAGATATACTATTTACGTGATGTGCGTAGAAAGAACGTTCATTCAATTAGATTTTATTAGCACTCGTTAAAAATAAATCTTCTTCGTATAAACGCAATTGTTTGATTATCATCATCGTATTTACTTATTTTTAGCGATATCGCATCGATATATGATTATATCATGCTCAAATGTCAGATATGCTAATACTTATCCATCCATTAATCTGTTGTCTTTTTTTTATGACGTCTTTAGTTTTTTCTTCCTTTTTGAATATCACGTTAATTTACGGTTAACCCACGCTGATCGAACGGAATGTTAAATGAGAGTTTGTAATTAGTGTTTTTTATATTTTATTTTAAAAAAAATAAGAGAGATAGACAGAGAAAAACAACAAACTGTAATGTAATTAGTTTATTTCGCGTTCTTTTCTTTTTCGCACGATTAATCTAATTATTTAAATCTGCATCATGTACATAGGTAAAACCAGGAAATGATGAGCCTTTGTTTGTAATACTGCCAATATATTGCTCATTTACACTCGGAGATACGCCAGCATCGATGAATTCTTTTGGAATTTGATTTAAATCCGTTGGACTATTCACCGATGGTTTCCATGGCGGTGGAATTTTTCGTGCTTCTAATTTCTCCCAATCGATTTGTTCGAAGAATGGTTGTCGTTTTATTTCAGCTACATCTTCAGGTCCACTGCCTAAACGTTCATTTGGACTCTTACGTAATAACTGTTCAATAACACTACGAGCACGTTCAGATACATTTCCAATGAAACGTAATGAACGATTTAATATATTATCATACATTTCATTTACATCCCGAGAATAGAATGGTGGCTGAAGAGAAAAAAAAACAGAAAAGATTTTGTTCGAATTTCGAAAATAAAAGTTCATCTACTCGAGCACATAACATTTCGTAAAGAACTGAACCTAAGCACCACCAATCAACGGCTTTTGTATATGGTTCACGTCGTAATACTTCGGGAGCAAGATATTCCGGCGTACCACAGAATGTTGCTGTACGTCCTTCACGACCTTCTGTTGAAAGCATAACTTTACATAAACCGAAATCAGTTAAACGAATGTGACCCTAGACGAAATTTTTTATTGAATCGATAAGAAAAAGAACAAGATCTTCATACTTCACGATCGAGTAAAATATTTTCCGGTTTCAAATCTCGATAGATAATATCAAGTTTATGAAGATAACCAATGGCTGATGTAATTTCAGCCGAATAGAATCTTGCTCGTTGTTCACTAAATGCTCGTTCTTGTTGTAAATGAAAGAACAACTTAAACAAAAGAAAAACAAACAGTCAACTAATCTCTCAACAACCGAAACTCTCAAACATACTTCACCACCATTAACAAAATCCATAACAAAATACAATTTATCTGGTGTTTGAAATGAATAATGAAGTGAAACAAGAAATGGATGACGTGTATTTTTCACGAGCACATCACGTTCAGCCATTATGTGTCGTTCTTCACGTTTTCGTTTTATTAACGCTTTACTAACAACTTTAACTGCATAGATCGTATCTTCGGTTTTATGTCGAGCAAGGTAAACTTTGCCAAATGAACCTTTACCAATACAAGTACGAAATTCGAAATCATCGGGCTTCACTCTAATTAGAAATGTCGTCATAAGATAATGAAAGAAAAGAACAAAACAAAAATAAATAATAGCCTACGTTGTTTTTTCGGTTTTGCCTAAATTAACACGATTAGTATCGGACTAAATCAAAGTTAGAATGATAATAAAAAAGGAAACAAGACTTTCTTTTCAAGTTTAACTACCGATGTCGATGGATTCTCCGTGTCATCATCATTGGCTCGAGCGGCATTGTCGTCATCATTTTGATTCGATGGCGATGCACTGGCTGTTAAAATTGGCGAGCCATTCGATGATGTGACATGTAGGCCAAAAAAGTCAATAAATTCAGGTCTAAATTCAATAAAAAAAAACACGAAGAATTGAATCAATACTCCTATTTGTCCTTGTTCTGAAACCAAAAAAAGAAGAAGAAAAAGGAAAAAATAACATCGAGATTGATGTACTGTACTCGAAATAAATGGCGTATGTGAATAAAAAAAGAAGTAAACGATGCTTGGAATGACATTACAGTTTTAAGTTTTGTACTCACGAATTTACAAGTTGAGGATTCGTTGAGATCTGTTGGACATATTCATTTAAACTACGTTGACGTTTCGAAACGAAATCAGGTTCGAACGAATCACCAAGAAGACGACGGCCGGGTAATTTCAAATCCGAACGAATACGACGAAGCTAAAAGCGAAATTATTCGCGTTTTTGTTTTCTTTATTCGTCTTACTTTTTCATTCAATGTATTAAATTCTTTGAAACGTCTCCAAATTTCCCAATCTCGACCATTGTAATTAACACAGACTTTATATTTCGTAAATTTACGTCCATTTTCAGCACTTGTTTGAGCTTCCACAACTCGAAGAGTTAATGGACCGCTCACACTTGGATTTGAATTGCTTGCCGATGAACCACTCATTTTCTCTTAAGAAAAAGAAAATATGAGAATAGATAAATTAGATAATCGATTAGACGAAACGAAAACAAAAAAATAGTAAAGAAAAGAGAGAGAAAGAGAAAAAAAACAAAACGTCAATACCGTATGACGAAATAGGATCTTCGATCGATTGAAAATGAGGTACGTGAAATAGACGAGGAGAAAGAAAAAGCAATTTGGTGGTTGTTGTTTTCTTTTTCGAGAAAAATTCTAAACAAAATATTGTTGTTCTACAAAAATTATCGACTCAAAATCGTTGTCTGACTCTACTGACAAGGCCGTCTTATGTTTCCCTTCTTCTACGTCTTTTTTTTTCAACACAACATACACAAGCGCACACATACAGAATGGAAAAGGACAATGACACGTGCGTTTTCATCCTTTCCTCTTTGCCAATCAGGCAGCAAGCCAGCCATACAGCATGCTCAAAGCATTCCTTCTCTCGTTCGTTCTGTGCGTTTACTGCTGCTTATTCTTATTCTCTTTTGCTTCGTGTTCTTCTTCGTCTGCGTCTCTCACACACACACACAGCTCCCTGTTTTCTATTATAACCACTAGTAACCATACATTTATGTATAGCTTTACTTGAGAAATTTCCCCCGCAGTTTATATTACAGGCAGGGCAGGAGGATTCAGTTGCTCTTATTAAATTAAAAAGAAAGAAAAAAAGCTAAAGAAAAGAACTTCTCTATTAGTTCACATAGGATGCATCCGATATGAAAATCATTTTAATCATTTACGACAAACAAACGAAATTGAATCGATGCGCGCAAAACAAATACAAAATGAGAACTGTTATTTGCTTTATATTCTCACCTGAACGTCGAAATTGTTGAGCCCATTTCTTCTGTAGTTTAAACATATGCTAGTCTATACGGACGCTATTAAACAATAGAAATGAGACATCGGCTGTAGTCGTTGGGAATTAACCAAAACATCCTTATCATTGTAGACATCTGCTCCCCGTTCTCTCTCTCTCTCCCCCTCTCTCCATTCCTATCTCCGTCTATGTATTTCTCTTCTAAGGTCGTTTTCTCTGGTTTTTCCTCTATTTTTTCCTCGAATTTGGCTATTTCTAGCGTCCAATTTCTACTATATACATCCAAAGAAAAACTGACAAGCGAAAAAAAAAACTTCAATCAACAGTAAACAGCTAATTATTTCATCGATTGTAACGTATAAGAAGAGAAATAAGAGCTGAGAGATGGATAACATCTAGACAGAAAAATGCAATGTGAGAAAAAGAAGAAAATAATAGTAATACTAACAGCAACAACAACAGCAGCAGCATAAAAAAATAGTCTGCTGTCTGATCGGCATTTGGAATACTGAGAGACTCCTAGATCGTTGCCAATAAACTTACCGAAACGTTTTAACAGTTTGCTAAAAAGTAATGATTGAGATAAGAAGAAAATCAATCGAATAATGCGTTTTGCATGTCAATTATCAACATCTTCTGATATAATATTAGTACGTTTTTTTGTCATTTCATATGTAATCAAAAGAGAAGAAGAAAAAATTTGTTTTCTATTTGTTGAAACATGTGAAAGTGAACAGATGTCATTCATTCGATATGTTATTAGATTTTTATTTTTATATTTTTCTTTGACTATTAACAGCTACGCAAAAACAAGAAATAAGAGAATACAAATTGGCTTGTTTCAAGTCATGTCTCGTCAATCATTTTCTTCCCGTTTTTCTTTTTCATTGACGAAGGGTTTCTCAAAGACTCGGTTTGATCTCTGATTACCCCTCGGCAGATTTCGTCTAATAATAATCAATAGATAATATCCATATGATCATTTGATTTGCCCATGTAGTATCTTGAGGCTTCTCTCTTATTTATTCTTCGCTTCCTCCTCCACCACCACCACATAACAAACTAAATATATATGAATAACAATCAAAACAATACCCGAAAAAGAAAACGAATTTCGTCGATTTTATATGCATATGACGCAGTTGTTTTGTTTATATCTACTTGTTTTTTTTTTCTTATGGACTATGTTTTGATTATATTCACATTTCCGATTACAACAAAAAAAATGTATATGTATATTTAATTCAATTTTTCGAATAAGAATTTAGTCTATTGAGAGATCGATAGATAGATTGACGAACAAAAGAAAATAAAATGTTCTGGTTTTAGTCAAATATTGCTTTTAGACTAGAGTGATGTCGCAAAGAGAAAAAAAAATAAGTCAACAAATGCTTTGACGTCAGTAATTATTTCAAGATTTGCATTGTCGCATCTTATCGACATGACTATTCTTAAAAATGAACTAAACTTATCTATTGACTATGGAAAATAAACGTAAATTCAGTTAATTTTTTTTTCTTCTTCAGATAAACACATGAATAAGTTGTGTTTTCTGCTTGAGAGTTATCATTAGTGTTATGATTATTATCTACTATTAAACTACTTGCTATACAATTCTTGTCTAAGCAATTAACTAAAACTCAATTGGATACTTGTTTCTAACAACAGTCATTATATTAAAAAGAATCGAACCGTGTTCTTATATCGTGACTTGTACTTGAAACATAATGAAAAACAAAACAAAACAGAAGAGAACTTTGTACTAATGAGCTTGTGCGTAGGATATCCTCTATTGTCTGGTGTATAAAGTTAACGCTGACAGGATGTCTGAGGTATAAATAGAAAACAAACGGTTTATTCGCAAGGACATTGATCGAAAATAGTAAATTTGACCTTGTCATGCGTAAATATTAATTGAATAGATATAAGAAAATCATGTTATAACTTACTGGAATGTGAACGACACATAGATAACATCGTGTGTGTGTGTATGTGTGTTTTTTTTCTCGAACGAGATATAGATGCAGGATAATAGTTTCTTGATGTCTAATACGATGTTGAGAAAATTACGATGAAGATGTGTATTTAAACTGGTAGTTAACGTTTTCTTTTCTTACAGCGAACGTTTCTAACTACTTATGAACGCTTGTTATATATTTTCTTCTCTTTCGTTCTTTAGAAGTCACAGAGAATTTCTATAATTTAGTAACAAGAAGATTCGCAGATTAAGAGAAAAAAGAAGGAAGAGAAAGAAACTACGATATATAGAATTCCTTAACATCGTCGTTTTTTATCATTAGTTATATCATTCTGTCAAAATTTACTAAAATAATCATAGTAATAATAATCGGAAATATTCCAAAAGTAGAAAATTAAAAAGAACTAATCACTTGGTTGACTTGCTTTTGAATGATTTTGACTCGTTAAACGCACTTTCTGTTAACAATATATAAATAACAAGAAATGTTGATCTTGTGGGTGATTTTGTATAATGGTTTTCACTGGTTCTTTTCTTTTTACAAACGCAAATACTGTCCGTACGAATAATAAATCAAACAATGATTTTCTTTTTCATCATTCTTCATTTTCTTAAATTTCCATTAATAATCGTCTTTTCTTCTTATTTATTTCTTCATGACTATAAGACTGTTCCGTTATGACAAACGAATCTCTATGAATGATTATTGAAAATTATGCAAATCAATCAACAATTGCTTTTGATTGATTGATTGCACTTTGTGCTTTTTTTCTATATTATTATTGTACAATGACGAATATAAAATAAAAAGAAGTTCACGAGATACGCCCTTCTATTTGATTGAACTTTTGTTCCTTTCTGCCTACGTACTATGTCGGAAGTGACGATAATTTGTGCATCTCGTGTTTATTTCCATTTCCGAATCATACTACACATATCCGTACTCGAAACGGATTTTCTTTACGAAAATAAACAGATGATTTGTTTAATTTTATATTATTTGGGTAGCATTCTATAAAGACATGACAATTATTTATGTCATTTCAAGGTTTACTCTCAAGAAATTTAGTTAGATTCCATTAGAATGACAGTTGAAGAAGAGAACTGACATTAAGTCTTTTGATATTGAGTATAAAAGACTCAATTGAATAAATAAATCAATGTTATACTTTTATTTTTTCGAAAAAAAAAACCGGAGTATCACGAATAAAAGATGCATTTTTTTCAAATATATTTAAAAAATCGAGTACTGAGAGTGAGAAAAAATAAGACCGAACTAGAAAGTTTATACATTGATGTTGAATCACAAGTTGGGTCATTTACAGTTGAATTTATCCAATCTTGAAAAGCAGCTACACGTGTATATACACCTGCATTCGTTGCCCGAGCACATCCGATACCACTACTTGTTAAACCAACAAGTACCCACACATTTGACGTGAACCACATCAAAGGACCACCTGAATCACCTTGACATGTATCTCTACCACCACCTGATACACCAGCGCAGAGTTGAACTTGCCAGTTACGCATTGATGGGGTACAAGTAGGGCCGTTGTAAGCAATAGTTTGTACGGTTACTTGTTGAAGTGTTGTTGGTAGTGAGCCAGATTCATTGAGACGACCCCATCCAACCGCTACTACCTATTGAATAAGACAAAGAACTATCGAGAAAAATGACGCATTTCTGACAAGTACTCACATAGGTGCCTACTGCAGGCCATTCACTAGTCGAAAGTGTCGCCGAACTAACTGATGGCAAACAAATTTGACTTAGTCGAGAATCGTTCATTGAGAAAGGCGATGCTAATTTTACTAAAGCAATATCATATACATATGTTGAAGCATCATAACTCGGATGTACAACAAGACATGATGCTGTTGACATTTGCGCATAATATCCGCGCTGGATAGATCCAGCATACACTTTAACTTGTGATGCTCTAACACCTCGAACGCAGTGTGCTGCTGTAATAACCCATGAACTTGAGATAATCGATCCACCACAAAGAGAACCACTGCCAATATAAAGATAAACTGCCCAACCCCATGTTGATACTGAAGCATTTTCACCGCCAACAATTCGATTCAATGTTGCTGTACCAGCGCTTGAACATCCACATGATGCAGCTGGATTACATGAATAAGTTGTTTGCTCAGTTATTTTGATAACATTTAAAAGAATTAATATTGAAATCCAAAGCATTTTATTTGTGCACATATTCCGCATCTCATCGAATGGCGAAATCTAAAATGAAAACAAAACCTTTTTCTTCCATCTATATATGTATGTGCAGATGTAGAAAGAGTTTTTTGTTGTTGTCAATTCAAAAAAAAGTGCATACTTGAAGCAGAAATACGCACTGTTGTTTATTCAATATGCTAGCAAAATCGCATTTGCTCTTTCGAATAATCTATGGCAACGAAAGTGTGTTTTTTAAAAAAATCCCGTCTTCATTCATTCTTTAGAAGTGGCAAAACAAAAATAAAAGCTTTCTTCATCAACTATTTCATAATAAAATCAAGCTAATAAATTCAGTTTCGTTTTTTTTATTTACATAATAAACGACGAAAATTCAAAATAATTAATATTGCCTTTACAAATTCTTCTTTTTCTTTCCAAAAAGAAAACACGTACGCTTCACACTTTGATCTATACTAATATTTTTCTATTATTACACGAACACATACCTGTTTATTTCATTCTATTGGCTTCGTACACTCTTCGGTGAATAAATGATCCACTGTCGCAAAACATTTCAGAAAAATCAACATCGTAAAAAAAACGACATTTATTGAAGTCAATAGATTTGATTTGTTCTGTTCTCAAACAGAAAGTTATTTCTCATCGAGTAAAAATAAAACGAACAGAACTGAATAGATTATCGATGATTGACAAATAACAGCGTGTGAAAAGTAAACAGGCCAATAGGATCCATTGGTACTTGAATTGATCCAATTTTCAAAAGCAGCTACACGAGTATAAACACCTGAACTTGTTGGTCGAGCACATCCAATGCCATTACTAGTTATACCGACTAATATCCATTGCCCACTCGATGTAAACATCATCAATGGACCACCTGAATCACCTTGGCATGTATCTTTGCCACCACCTGATACGCCAGCACATAATTGTAATTTAAAATTACTTATCGATGGTCGGCATGTTGATACGTAATAGCTAACAGTTGAAAGAGTGACTTGCTGTAAAATTGAAGCGGTATTACCACCTTCAGTTAGTCTACCCCAACCAATTGCAACAACCTATTTGAAAACAAACTTTTCAAAATTATTTCTCTTTCAGAAAATATATAAATATCTACAGTAGTATCACTCGATGGCCATTCGCCGAACGACAGCAATGATGAACTAACAGCTGGAATACAAATTGAACTAACTGTGGAATCAGTCATAATTAACGGCGATTCCAATTTTAGCAAAGCGATATCGTTTTCATATGTACCGGAATTATAACTTGGATGAACAATGATTCGAGATGCTCGTCTAGTTTGAGCACCAGTCCAAGGTGAAAGTGAACCTGCATATATTATAAATTGTGATGGTATCGATGTAACTATACAATGTGCTGCTGTTATCACCCACGAACTCGATATAATTGATCCACCACAAAGATAACCATTGCCAATTTTAATCGAAACAGCCCAACCCCAAGTAGATTCTCCAGCATTTTCTCCTCCAACAATACGAGTTACTGAAGCTGAATTAGCCGAACATCCACAAACAGCAGTGGAATTGCATGAATATAATAATTGCTCACTTGGTTGAATGAGAACGCATAGTATTAATACAAAAAATAACATCATACGTCTGTAGGTATGTTCACTTTCTCTTATTTTTCGACGAATTAACATATTTTTTTTCTTTTTCAATGTTTCGAATCAAACGACTCACCTTTGGTGGGCAGAAGGTGCGCTTCTATTTGCTTGTTGTTGATTTGATTTTTTTTTAAGAAAGAAAAGCAGCGAAAATTTCATTTATGAAAGTGTCTACACTTGAAGCCAAATTTTAACTCAATGAAGAAATGCGTCAACGCTGTTTCTTCCTACGATTGCTTCTAACAATTTAAATTAAGCTTACAGAAAAAATCACGGATTCGATGAGAGATCTTTTATTTCTATACAATACCGAGAAAAATTTTGCAAAGAAAAACACTCGATCATTTGTTTAATAACTTAATGCCAAAACAGCTCAAACAGAAAGAGAACAAAGGATGATAGTAGAATGCTCGTTGTTGTTTGAAAACTATGATTTCCCGATGAGAATACTACTGACTGGTAAGCACCACCAGTAACTGATCGAATCCAATTTTCATAAACAGCAACACGAGTATATATACCAGCACTCGTTGGTCGAGCACATCCAATACCATAACTAGTTATACCAACTAATACCCATTGCCCACTCGATGTAAACATCATCAATGGACCACCTGAATCACCTTGACATGTATCTAATAGAAACACAAAAATTTATTGTAAAACGAATCAATCAATGCGATTAAAGATTATTACCTTTACCACCTCCGTACACACCGGCACAAAACTGATTGCGTAGGTTATGTAGTATTGGACCACATGTTGATACACGATAATCAACAGTTGAAAGACTTACTTGCTTCAAAGCCCATGAATTAGGCCCATTTTCGTAGATTCGACCCCATCCAACAGCAATAACCTAAGAAGAAATTTGCTATGGAGATTTTTCCTTTTGAAAAGCATGTGTATTTACAGTCGTTAGAGAAGGTGGCCATTCGCCAATTGATAATATTTCTGAACTAACCGATGGCACACAAATTTGACTTATCGATGGATGCGTCATATCCAAAGGTGTTGCTAATTGAATTAAAGCAATATCATTATCATAAGTGTCACTATTAAAACCAGGATGTATAAATATCTGTGCAACAGAAGGATTATTTGTACCACCCGAAAGAGTCGATGAGCCAACATTGATAAAAATTTGTGATGGATGATAACCTTGAAGACAATGTGCTGCTGTAATAATCCAATATGCTGAAATAATTGTGCCACCACAAAGATCTTCACTATTCAAGTGTAGCGATACAGTCCAACTCCAACTTGCTACAATAGCATCTTCTCCTCCTACGATTCGATTTACCGAAGCTGAATTCACTGAACATCCACAACTAGCTGTACGATCACATGAATATACAACAGCATTAGTTTTATGAATATTAATGCATAATATAGCAATGAAAAATAACGCTGAATACATGTGTTTTGTGCGCCTTACTTTGAGGTGTGCAATTCGATATCTGCAAATGACATTAAAAAAAAAACGGTCATATAAATCCTTTACCCTCAAAAAAAAGAAATAAATCAGATATTTTCATTCTCGCTTTCATCTATTTCTTTGTTCGTACACTCTCCTATATTACTTGTAATCCTTCACAACAAAGGATTAGAATTCTATTTTATTTTATCAATATCTCAAAGAGGAAGAAAATAATTTTAACGGCTTTTAACTCACTCATTGAATATACATACGTATAATCAATAAATATATCTGGAAGAATATGTTCCGATATGATTCATCCAGTTATAATCTCGATGAGTCAACTACGAAAAGCGTAGGTGAAAATATTTGCATTATGAATTTACATAAAAATAACAAAAATTTATGAATCATTTGCTGAAAGTTCTACGTTTTTTTAAATAATGATTGATTTTTTTTGAGGGTGAAAATAATATTTTTGATCAACGATATTGAAATGAAATTCCGAATGTCAAGGATCGATTTAAGGTATCAATAAATACGAAAATGACATTTACACAATGAACTATTTTTGAGACATTCTCTTGACACTTCTTTTGGGCATCATATGATACTTTTATTCACATTTTATTAGAAAAAAAAAACATTAATAAAACCAATATTAAAAAAAACAACGTTCCTACTAGTTTTTAGTTTTGAGATTCCAAGTTTCTATATGTACAATTAAGGTTATCATGTATCAGTTTAAAATCAATACACAATTAGTAACTCATATATAATAATTGTAAAAGCTGAAATAAATGACATTTTGATTGTAATACCATGTGAAATAGCAGCAAAATCAGTAGCATTTGAAGTCATCTTTGTTGTAGCACTGGATGCGGTAGATGAAACTACTACAGTTGAACTGCCATTTGTATATCCATTAATCCAATCTTGAAAAGCAGCTACACGAGTATAAACACCTGAATAGAGTGCTTCGGCACAACCAATGCCATTACTTGTTAAACCGATAAGCACCCATTGACTACTTGATGTAAACATCATCAATGGACCGCCTGAATCACCTTGACATGTATCTTTACCACCACCTGATACTCCAGCACAAAGTTGTGTGTGCCAATCATCGATCAATGGAGAACAAGTTGATGCAGTATAAGCTACTGTCTGTACCGTTACTTGTTGTAACGTTGTTGGCAATGATCCACCATCAGTTAATCGGCCCCATCCAACAGCTACAACCTATTGTATACGATATTCATCATAGAAAGAAAGCAATCGACGTATGAAAAAAATTAACTAACCGAAGTTCCTACTGCCGGCCATTCACCAGCAGCTAATGTTGCTGCACTAACCGATGGTAAACAGATTTGATCTACTTGAGAATCAGTCATTATAAATGGAGTAGCAACTTGTATTAAAGCTAGATCATTGACATAAGTCGACGAATCGTATTGTGGATGCACGATTACTTGAGAGCCAGTTCGTGTTTGAGTGCCCGACCATCGAGTAGTTGATCCAGCATAGATTATAATTTGTGAGCCGGTATAACCTTGAGCACAATGTGCTGCTGTTATTACCCATGAACTTGAAATAATTGAGCCACCACAAAGATAACCATCGGCAATCTTAAGTGAAACTGCCCAACCCCATGTTGCTGTCGACGCTGTTTCCCCACCAACAATACGGGATACCGTAGCTGAATTAGTTGAACATCCACATGATGCACTTGCATTACATGAATAAACCGTTTGTTCACTTTGTGGAATAATAGTTGATAAAAAAATCACCGTAAACAGAAACGAATATATATTTTTCATCACTTCTTTTTGTTTTATAAATCAAACAAAAATATTTTCAACCTCCCGTTGATTTTATTGCTCTTCTATAGTTATATGACGGGAATCGAATGCATATATATATAGGATGTACTTTTTCGTCCTACGACAACACAGTTACCTGCGAAAACTATGTACTTTATGTTTAAATGA
>ERZ778019.2374-NODE-2374-length-18432-cov-14.036894_pt1 | contig 18432 bp, 17 predicted proteins | sample MGYA00375749_ERZ778019 | MGnify/ENA primary metagenome ERZ778019 (study PRJEB29350, sample SAMN05389821) | bioreactor metagenome | isolation source: Ammonium sulfate bioreactor | place: South Africa: University of Cape Town | collected 2014-03-17 ... | reverse complement strand
TACATATTTATCTTAGAATTTAGAACAAAACACTAATATACATATAGACGTATATCAGAAGATCAGCCTTCACATTTGAGTTCAAAACGAAAGAAAAACCTGGAATTTAAATTTGCAGTCGTCTATGAAATAAAGCGTCCACATACCGTTATAAAAGAGCCTTGATATACCTCGTAAAAAATAAATGTTAATAAAAGTTCTATCAGTTCTTTTTTTGTGACGTCGAGAGAAGTATAAAATAGAAATTGTACCGATGATCATTTATGATCTGAATACATAATATGTAGAGTAGTATGATCATACACCAAAAAACCACATCGAAATACGCAAAGATAATTTTTAAAATGACGAAAAAAAAAGTGAAACGAATAAAAAAAAGCAAATAAGTTGATAGTATAAAAATGAAATCCTTCTTTTTTTCTTTCGGTCGGATTTTTTTCTTTTATGTGTGCGTGTGCGTGTGCGTTTGTGTCATCAATCGATAAAAATAAAACCAACAATCTTCTTGTGTTTTCTATTTAACTGGAATAAATTGGCGATGACAAGATTTGCCTTTCGACTAGCGATCAAACACTCAATTCACTGTTTAAAACAATTAGGATTAGATTTCAATTCATTGATGAACAATTCTTCTTTTTTTTTTTGTCTTCATCGAGAGATTGCATCATGTAAAGACACACTTGATGTTATCTGATGAAGAGAACGCACTTGAAAAAGACGAAACATTCGAAGGAGAATATCAACATATGGAAGAAGCGAACGAGAGACAGAACAGAAAAGGTTATTTGAAAAAATAAATACACAGAGTTTTCGTTTTAAATCAAGCGAATGTTGAATATTTAATCAGTCGATATTTGTCATCTATCTTGTTGAATTTTATGTCCTGTCCTTTTAATAAAAGATAATATTGACTTGCAAATTTCGTCTATCTGGTCTTTCAAGTGTATATAAATCATTATTAGATTTTATTTGTCTTGAACAAAAAAGAAATAAAACGAAGAAAATCATCGTTCGTTGAACGTGACGTTTAGTCGGACTTGTTTTGTGACAAATTATAAAACAAAAAAAAAAGAATCAATATTATTTAAGAAAATACACAAAGGATTTGTTGAAATGATATTTTTTTCTACCTTAATTTTCTATTGACGTCAATAAATCCTAGGACATGCCAAATGTAATTTGGCTGATAGAGAAACATTTGAGCTGAAATTTAGTGAAAAAAGAGAGCTAATAGCATCGAGAGAATTCTCTCTTATTTGCATTTGGAAAAATAAAAGTGTTAGACGAGGAGGTAGAAAACTAATTTCATTTTTCTACGACATTTCTCTGAGGAGATTGATCGTGTATGTCTGTTCATAATAGAAAACATTTATTTCAGATTCTTTTGCAATGAGCAAAGCAGCAAGTTTATCGTCGAGAATGAATTCGCATGATTCGAATATATTCATTGTTAAGCCCGATGGCGCACAACCAACGCGAACATCAGCCGATCCTCATCGACATGAGCCGGCTACGCAAAGAAATATTGGACAAATTGTACTTCGTGGAATTCGATGTACGAGGTTTTTTAAATCTAAATTGAGCAAATTCGTTGTTTTTTTTCGTAGCATTTTGGGCGACACGACAAACTGAAAAAGATATTCGAAAGAATAAAGATCTGTACGTGAAAACAACCATTCGAGAATTGATTATCTACTTGGTATTCATCTGTATTCTTTGTATCGGTAAGTTTATTATTTGTTTTTCTTACATCGAAACAACAACAACAAAAAAAACAGAGAATCTTGCTTAAAAACACGTATGAAAAACAATTGTTTTTCATGATTTTGTCTGAATAAATAAATATTTGTTGAAGTCATGTCTGTTAATAGTTACATTTGGTATGACATCAAGTAAAACGTTCTATTTTACGACGGCTTTACGAGCAATTTTTACGGAAAAGAAAGTGAATGATACTGGTGATGTGCCAGCATTTGATGATATTGCAAATTACGATGATTTTTGGAACGTAATGAAAGGACCGATTCTCAATGGTTTATTTAAAGAAACATGGTACAATGAACAACCGATTGATGATAAACAACGAGGTTATGTTCTGTTCGAAAATCGAATTCTCGGTTCACCACGACTTCGGCAACTTCGTGTAAGATTTCGAGTTTATTTATCTAATTGATTGATTGCTGTTTTTTCGTCTTTCAGGTCAAATCTGATTCATGTACGGTTCACAAGAAATTTGCCAGTCTGATCGGTGATTGTTACGCACCGTATAGTACACGCAAAGAAAATCAATCAGCTTATCCTCCTCCTAATGTCGACGATAGTATTGCATCAGCGTAAGACAAACAAAATCAGACCGATAAATTCGAACTGATATTCTTTCAGATGGTATTACAAGAGTTCATCAGAACTTGACGGTTCATCAACGAGTGGTTTAATCTCACGATATGGTGGCGGTGGTTATATTCTCGATTTAAAGATGAATTACAGTGCATCATCTAATCAATTCGAAGGCCTTCGATTAAACAGATGGATTGATCGTGGTACGCGCGTTGTTTTTCTTGACTTTACAGTTTACAATGCGAATATCAATTTATTCTGTCAAATTAAATTGATTGTCGAATTTCCAGCAGCTGGAGGAGCTGTTCCATCGAAAACTTTTCAAAGTGTCAAACTAATTCGTGTACGTTGATGAGATGAAAAAACAAACAAATAAACAAACTATTCTCTTGTTTAGTATGTTTCATCAATGGATTATTTTGTCTTAGCCTGTGAAATCATGTTCGTTATCTTTACAGTTTATTATACAGTCGAAGAAATAATCGAAGTAAAAATGAAAGAATATTCTCCATCGAACGAACTTTCGAATAATTTTAGATTAAACATTTTAAATTGCAATATTTCAAAACTGTTTGGAACGTTCTCGACGTTTTGATTCTCTTGATTTCCTATATTTGTGTCATTTTCAATCTCTACCGTCAAGTTAAAGTCGGACAACTTTTGGACGAAGTTTTGTCGAATCAAAAGACTTTTGCTGATTTCGAATTTCTCAGCTATTGGCAAACACAATTCAATAATGTCATTGCATTCACTGTTTTTCTCGCTTGGATTAAAGTTCGTTTGATTTTCTCCTATTTCCTAATATCAAAATTCTTCTTCGTAGATCTTCAAATATGTTTCATTCAATAAAACGATGACACAATTATCAACAACATTATCACGATGTGCCAAAGATGTTCTAGGATTCAGTGTTATGTTCATGATTGTCTTTTTGGCTTATGCACAATTGGGATATCTACTATTCGGATCGGTTGTTGAGGATTATAAAACATTTTCTACATCGATGTAAGTTGAATCGAATGGGCGATTTGAGTTTGATTTTGCTTTTTTTTAGTTTTACTTTGTTTCGAATTATTTTGGGTGATTTCGATTTCGACGGTAATTCAAAGAAATTTGATTGAATAGAAAACAGCGAAATATTATTTTAGCTATTTTGAATATTCATCGTATTCTTGCACCGATCTTCTTTTTAACTTACGTATTCTTTGTATTTTTCGTTCTATTAAATATGTTCTTGGCGATTATCAATGATACATATTCGGAAGTTAAAAATGATATGACAACACAAAAATCAGAATTTGAATTACGAGATTATTTGAAAAAATCTTACGAAAAAGTTCTCAATCGTTTAAATGTTAAACGTGATGTAAAATAATAACTAAAAAATACCAAAGATTTCTGATTTTCTTTTTGTGTCTAGAGAATTATCGATATTCAAGCTGCATTGAAAGAAGCTGATTTGAATAAAGATGGTATCATTGAAGTATGTGCTAAAGAAAGTATTCGTTTTTTTTTGTTCTTATTTTCATTTGAAAACTTTAGTTTGAAGAATGGCGTCAAGCATTGAAAGCTCGTGGTTATACAGATGCCGAAATCGAGGCTGTCTTCTCGCGATATGACACCGATGGTGATCGAGTGCTACGTAATACTGAACAAGAAAATTTTCAAAAAGATCTTACTGCTGAAGAGAACAGTCTCGATATGAATATCAATAATATCAAAGCAAATCCACAGTAATCAACGAAAATAAATCATTGAAATTGTCTATCTATTCGATTTAGAGCGTTGAGTGAACCGGATTTTATTTCGAATGATGAATTTCATGTTGCTGTCAAACGACTCGATCGAATGGAATATGCAGTTGGAAATCTTGTTTCTCGAGTGAGAATTGTTGTTTTAGTTAATATTCAATTCGTTCTTTTCATTAGATTGATTTAATGGTTTCGAAATTACTCGGCATGGAAGAATCAAAGAAAAAACGTCGAATTGCGCTACAAAAAGTTTTGGACACCATGACTGAAGTATTATTATTTGTTTAAGAATTTAAATTTTGCTGATTTATGTAAATTGAAAATCTTCTAGGACAATGGTTTGAGTAAAGAAGCAAAACACGAACGTCTCGAAAAAATGATTCGAGAGGCTTTGGAAGAAAAAGATCGTTCACAGGGTCCATCGACTCCTGATGATTACCGAAGTCAAACATCATTACGTCAAGTTGAAAACAATAATCACCCATCACGATTTTCAACTGGAACAAAAATTCATCCTCATTAACTGAAATCGCTAAACTTACATTTTTGTGAATATTGTCTTGTCTTTTGGTATTCGATGAACAAAAACGTTAAACGTATTTATTTTAATCCTAGTCGGTCAATTGCTTTTTGTTTCTCATTGTCCAATGCATTTCTTCAAATAAATTATCATTTATTTATTTATTCATTCATTTCAATTGAATTTTTCTTCTTCTTTCTAACGCACTGGTTGCTAATCAACATTGTTAGCATAACCTGTCGTCATGGATTCGATTTTTTCTGTTGCTCATATTGACAATGCGTTCCAGGGAAAACAACAAAATCCGAATGATTTGTTATTTTTCTTTCTCTCCTGTGGAGTCTTAGTTAACCTAGAGTACTTTTTCTTTGCTCATTAGAAAAATACAATCAAATGACGTGCTATTCGTACACATACTCCCCGAACGAACGTCCTTCGATTCTCTCGTCGTTCTCTTTCCTCTCTTTTTAAAAAGCTGATTGATTTTTTTTCTGTTACATTCATTCGACAAAACATGTTTCTTGACAACCTATCCATCTATTCAATTCCATATCTTGGTGTTATCTTCGCTCTACTTAGTGTATTCTCATACAAAATGACGAGAAAACAACAATCAACGACTAGTTCAAATAAATCTTCATTAACCAATTCATTGGATTCATCAACAACATTAATAATCGATGATGATCAAGAACTCATACAGATAGATACAATAGATGAATTCTGTGAAACAACCTCGATTAAATTATGTTTAGACCAAGATTTAGAATCTGAGATGGATATAGATAATTAAGTCTTTCATTTTGTGCCTTTTTTTAAAATAATTATTTATTAAATAAAAAATATATACGTATAAATCTATCGTGTAAATTTTTTTATTGCATCTTTTGAATTACGAAATAGCCATTCGATTTTGTCTTTTTATCGAGTCTATTTATCTTTTTTCTCTCTCGTAGTAAAATCACGTCTTTTGACAAGAGAAGATAATTATTGATTGAATTCTGATTGGTTGAAAACATCGACGAATGAAAATAATTCATTGAACCTTTACGAAAGGTCACACTATTCAGATATATTTAGATCAATCGAAGAAAAAAAACATACAGAGAAGAAAACAATTGAACAAATCTCAAATCATTCTTGTCAATTTAGACGAAATCCAATCGAGGTAATTCAATCGATTTCATAGAAAACTACGAAGACGAAGAAGGAGGAAAACAAAATCAATCATCAAAAAAATGTTTATTTGTCGAATAGAAAAAACAAAACACATCGAGATTTCTTTTTTCTAGATTGACAATAATCTTTTTCATCTAATATTTTCACGGCAAATGTTGTTTGTTTCTTTGACAAATTCATTTATCATCTAATCGAAATATGTTCGGGAAAAATAAAGGTGTTAGTGCACCATCGGATATTCACGCGAAAGAAAAGTAAATAACACAAAAAAATACATTTCACATATCGAATCATCGGTTGTCTTTAGGTTGAATTTATATGTTTATGAATATTTGTACCATATTGGTGCAGCTAAAGCTGCTCAGGGATTTTGTGCTGACGTAAGTTGAACAAGAATGTTGTTAATATGAAATGAATTGAATTGTTTAGATGAGATGGGAGCCGAATAAAATGTCATTAGGTGAAGCACCTGGTTTTTTATTCAGTTGGTGGTGGTAAGTTGAGAGATAATGTTTGAGTTTGATGATTCAGTTTGCTTTTTTTTCAGTGTTTTTTGGGATTTGTATAGCGCAGCACCTGAACGTCGGGATCAACATCCGCATTCAGAAGAAGCCAAAGCTTTTCATGATTATGTAAAAAACAACCAATCGATTCAATTCAATTCTAATTAAAACATCGGCTCATCTTTCTTCTCTAGGGTTTCATCAATTCCAATTATGCACCTAATGGAATGCCTCCACAGGTAAGTCGAATGAATTCAACGAAATTTCATTCGAAATTCTTCGAAATTAGCCAAATCAAAACTCAAATGTTCCACCGCCGATGCCAATGAACATCAACGACGGAATGCATAATCCAGGCGTACCATTTTTTCCGGTAGATTTCCTTTCGTGAATGAAAATTTCGATATTTCTACGACGAACTTTGTGTTTAGCCTCCGGGACAACAAATGATGAATCAAGTAGAAATGCGAAAACTCGATTTGCTGAATGAAAATCATTGATTTTTAGTATCCACGCTATCCAAATGCGCCTCCACGTGGTCTCATGCGAATGCCTTCACAATCAGATTATCCAGTGAGAAATCGATTTCGAAATTCGAATGAATTTGATTGTTCGTGTTCTAGGGCGGCCCCAATGGAGGTCCTTTGATGCCACCACAGATGGATGCAGGTCGAAACGGTAGGAAATCAGGCGACGATTTGATTGCTTAGTTGATAGGAAAGATTTTAGGTTTACGAATGACATCTCCCGGAGCTCGAATGCCGCCGAATCCACTCGGACATACAGGCCCAGGCGGTGGACCGCCTCCGAACGCGTATCGACCGCCGGGAATGCCGCCAACTATGTCACCATCAATGAATCAACCAGGATCACGAATGTATATGACAAATTCACCAGGAGTAAGACAAATTTCAACGTAAATTCTACATTAACGCCTCTCAATATTTCTCCTAGGTCGGCGGTTATTCATCCTCATCTCCTGCACCCTATGGTGTACGTATTCAAATGCATATTTCATCTTCTACATTCTCAAATAAATATCTGTTTTAGACTCCTTGTCCTACAGGTCACGCACCGACTACGCCTATGATGCCAAGTCCACAGGATTCCAATGGTAGTGAAATGCAGCCCTATGGTATGCGAACTATGCCTGGCAGTATGCCTCCAGGACCCAATCCAATGGTGAATACATAAACAAAGCATCTTTTCTATTCAAACAAATTCTTTATTTCTTCAGTTTCATGATCCACATCTATCTCACATGCCGTCAATGCCACCTGACATGTCTCATCACGGTCCAATCAATGGTATGACAAACATTTTTTTTTGTTCGTTCGTGTCTGAATACCCTTGTTTTCAGGTGATTTCGATCAACAAATGAAACAGTCACCCAGTCAACAGCCGCCTCCCCCCTCTCAACCTCAACAACAGACCCCCGGGCAACCTCAGCAACAGCAACAGCAACAACAAGGACAACCGCCTCCACCCGACGTAAATACGTTTAATTACTCTGAAGATCCATCGAATGATACCAATGCGATACTAAAATTAAAAGAATCAATGCAAGAAGAAGTAAAAAAATTTGATAAAACACCTAGTAACTCGAATAACGATGATTATAATCACTTTTCTGGTATTGGTTAACCTTGCAAGGTCATCACGAAATACACACAGACATACAATGATCTATAAATAATATACATATATATAAATATATAGAGAGAGAAAAACAACAACAACAAAATAATTCTGATAAGAAAAATCTCATTTCGTTTACTTAGTTTGTGTTCACTTTTCTCCTGTTTTTTTTAGTGTGGAACAAATGAATGAGGAGATCTTTCCCCAATTTTTTTTTCTTCTCCCCTCTCTTCTTTTTTTTTACAAATGTAGAATATCTTCTTTTTCTGTGTGTCATTAAGGGCAAGTAAACAGTGTAAAATCGAAGAAGCTCGTCTTTGAATTCTTCGAACGAAATCATCCTAAGCTTTGCTCTACTCTTCTATCGAAGACAAAAACAAAAATATTCTCATGTGCATCTCTTTTTCTCTCTTTTTTTGTGTCTTTGTCTTGTTTGTGTTATGTACATTCTCTCTTTTTTTCTTAATGTGTGTACAAGCGAATTTGTCTTATTATATTTATCCTTAAATATACATATTTCAATAACTGATCTCATCTTTTCTTTCACTAATCAGTTTCTTTTATCTCGTATCAATTGAACAATCATGTAGCCAAGCATGAATGAAAATAGTGTCAGACAGAGAGCAGTAGCAAATTTAAAGATATAGGATAGTTTTCTTGTTTTGTCAAGTTCTTGTTTAAGATGTTTCGATGAGGCATATTCGAGTTCAACGGCAGATTTTTCTAGATCTTGTGTTTTGTCATTGAGTGATGTTAGTTGTTGTAAACGTTGAGTTTGTAGTGACGTGAGATTTTGTTCGAGATTGAGTCGAACATCGATGGCACGTTGATTGAGTTTGGTTACTTGTTCGTTGAGAGAGGAGGTTTTGTTAGTTGATGATTGCGATTGATGAAGTTTAATACGAGATTGCGTAGGAAAAAAAATTTGTGAGAGATGAGATCGAGGTTTAGTTAGACGTTTCAGTGATTTTTGTTCATCTAATCGCTTTTTATTCATCAATTTGAGAAAATATGAAGAAATTTAGATGTTTAGTCATTGGTTACTGAGACAACAAAATGAATATTCGAATTTTTAGCGAAGATGAGTTCGATTACAAGTTTTTCGCTTTCGTTTTCGTTCGTTTTCTCGAAATATTTTCAGTTTATCGTAGGATTTCAAATTCATAAATCGATCACGTAGATGTACATTGAAATAATTCGGTTTCTTTCGAGATTTATCGAGAAGACATGCGTAGATTGCATCGTATGGATTGAAATCATCATGCAGATATCTATTTTGAAATTGATGTGAAATAATCAACGAAATAATCATATGAATTTCTTCGACTAAATCATCCGATTGCTCATCGATATTTTCAATTTGTATTTTAGATTTTCTTTCATTTGATTTTGCTACGAGACCATATTTAATCAAACAGTCATCGGAGTTTTCATTTGATTTACTCATATAAAAACTAATATAATAAATAACAAGAAAAACTAACCAATAACAAGGCGGGTTTTCTATTTTCTCAGCTAAATATTTACTCAGACGAACAGAAATCAACGATTATTTTAGTTTCTTTTAAGAAATAAATGATGTGAAAACATTCTTTTCAATATGGCTCGTTTAATCGTCCCTCCAAGAGCCAATTGCACTGAAGAATCAATCGATTCAATTCTTCCGATGACATGTACCATTGAAAGTTCATATGTTATCAATGGTCATGGGGTAAAAACAAAAACAAAAATCATTGTCTCATTGAAAAACTATTTGCATTAGGAATATTCAATTCGATTGACACGCCTTCTGAATCAATCCTCATGGATTATTACGAAACGTTTTCGTGAATTCGTCGATCTCAATAATACATTGAAAGAATATGGCTTTAATTTTGAATTACCGAAAAAGAAACTTCTTGGAAATACCAATCGATTGTTTATGGCTCAACGACAAGCTGAACTTCAAGTTTATCTTAATACCATTCTTCAGTACATTGAACTATGCAATTCATTGACTGTTCATCGATTTCTCGATCCAGCTAGTCATACGATTAATTATCCCGGTAAAAGTCTCATTGATTTCTTTTTTTCTGACAAAAGATCTTTCTCTAGAATCAGCTTTACAACACGTGTCAATGTTTGTTCGTTCAATGAATAATCTTTATCAAATAATTGAGCCTCTACACGAATTCGGTTGGAGATATAATAAATGTTATTTTATTGGGACGAAAACAGGATATTCCAAAGATGAACGTTATCTATTAGTTTGGGTACGATAGAAACATTCGTCGTTTTTTTTTGTCTTATCGAAGGTTGTTTTTAGTGCCATTATGGTTTGGATCGAATTCTTAGTGAAAAAGAAACTACAAGCTGTTTAAAATTGCTCAAATCTATATCCGTAAATAAGCATAGTTTCTTCGAAAGATTATTTCAATTCATAAAATTGAATTTCTAGCATCCGTTCATAGCTCCTATTGATGAAGTTTATGCTAATGAAAGTGGAATTTTAACTATCTATCGATATCATAATCGAGGTTCACTAAAAGATTATCTTCATCGAGTACGTGTTTGTTTAGTTTTCGTTTTGTTCGATGAAAGAAATTCTTTTCTTTTCTCTAAAAGACAAAACCAGGAGTTGGTCCCTATTGGAAACGTTATGGCCCGAATTCATCTTCGCGTCGATGCGATATTAATCAAATAAAAATGTTAGGTCGTCAGATTTTAGAAGCTCTTTATTTTCTCTACGAGAACAATCTACTCTATGGACATTTGCATTCAGGAAATGTTTTCTTTGATTTCGAACAAACACAATCGATTAAATTATTCGATTTGACCAATACAATTGCGGGTGTATCATCGAAATATCGATATTATCTGTCGAATTTCCGACATATTCAAGTAGAGTGACGGATTTTTTTGAATGAAAGAAACTATTTCAATGAATTTGTTTGTCGTTTACAGACACTTCAACAATGTGATATCTATGCGTTCGGACGTTTATTATACGAGCTTTCAACCGGTGAAGAATGCCCGTTTGGTGTGTGTGCAGAATTTCCGTATTTGATTCCGATTTCAGTTCAAGAAATTCTTTCGAAAATTTTGGTCCCATCAGGACATTTGCCAACAATTGAACAACTTCTCAATGAGCCGTAATTTCATATTTATTTGATTTTTCTAATTTGCTTTTTGTTTTCTTCACGAAAATAGATTTTTTCAAACAACATTTTCAAGTGGATTGGAAAGATTCCAATTGAAATTAAATACAAAAGCAAGAGAAACTTTTGAACAAATACGCAAACGAACACAAGAAAGATTAGCCAGTGATCAGATTAAAGTAAATCTTTTGTTGAAATCTAAAACAACAAACGAATTACTTTCTTCGCTAGATTAAATCAGCGCAACGCCAATTAAAAATCTCTAATTATCTTATGTCAGATGAAGAAAAACTGCGCCGACGTCGAGAACGAAAAGTTCGTTTTTTTTTGTTTTTGTCTTCAACAAATTCTTCTTTTTTCTCTTCAGATTAAAGCTCTCGAAAAGCAATTCGAAAGCAGTATGAGTTCTACTGATATATCTAGTAAGTTCGATTTTGTAATTCGATAGATTTCATTTGAATATTTTCATAGAAAATCTTCAACATGCAATTCATGTTGATCCTTTACAATCGTCAACACCTCGAACATCATTATCTCCTAGTTTAAGCATTGATCTGCTGACAGTTAATCAAATTGTATGTCCTCAAGCAGCAACCCCCGTCTCAACAGTGACTGATGATCGAAGTGATTTATTAAGTTCAATAGCAGATTTTAATTGTTCAAACCTTAAAAAAACGGTCACTAATGATCGAAGTGCACCGATCGTTAAATAAATAATAATACGAAAAATTGTCTATTTTTTTTGCTGATCAAAAAATAAAACAATCTCTATTCTATCGTTATGTTTTCTTCAATTCAGATAGTTCGATTTTCATGGCGACAAGTTGTTCTATGCCTAATTTGCCATCGAAACATACCGAATGGATGGCAAATCTGCCAGATGAACTTCATGATGTGCCAATTACAAAGCTTGCTATACCCGGTAGATAAACAGATTTATCAAGAAGAAGAAGAAAACAATTTCGAAATGTTTAGGCACACATGATTCATTTGCATTTCATTTAACTCATCGGCCTGGACCTGATCTTATACCTGCATTGAGACGTGTTCGTGTGTTTATCTATCCGATTATTAAAAATTGGAGTATAACACAAGACAAGAATTTCACTGGTTTGTTTCGAAAAAGAGTTGACTGTTTTTCGTGATTTCAATTTTCCTTTTTACAGAACAATTAAATCTTGGAATTCGATATTTTGATCTGCGTGTTTGCCGTACAGCTGATCAACATCTCCATAAAAAATCTCCATTTACATTTACACACGGTCTCTTAGGTCATCTAGTTCGAGATGGTTTACATGAAATCAACAATTTCCTAAATAAACATTCGAAAGAAATTGTCCTCCTGGATTTTAATCATTTCTATGATTTTAATGAACAATGTGGACATGATCAGTTGATACATCTTATACATGAGATATTCGGAACTAAACTTTGCACAACAGCACGAACAATCAATCAATGTACATTAAATCATTTATGGTCGAATAAGCAACAAGTGATTTTATTATATGAAAAACATGCTGATCAATGTTCGGCCTATATGGATCGAATAGGACATTTCTTTCAAGTAAATTCACTTTTGTTTTTAGTGAAATCATTGTTTTTCGATAGGTTTGTGATTCACCTTGGCCAAATGTACAACAAGCAGATAGATTATTTGCTTTTCTCGATGAGAAAATCGCTCGACCACGGCCAACAAATTGTGTTAATGTTGTTCAAGGTCAATTAACTCCTGATGGCGGACATATTCAACGCAGTCCATTCAGTTCACTCTACGCACTATCACGGGAAACAAATGAAAAATTAATTCCATGGTTAAAACAACGACAACGTGATCCGTCACTTGCCAATGGTATTAATGTTGTCATTTGTGATTTCGCTGACGAACTCTATGCTGATACAGTGATCAAATTAAATTATAAATAGGCGACGAATTTTTTTTTATATAATATTTATTTTTGCTGAATAAAAAATAATTTGTATTCTTTTTCTTTTATCTCGTATAAAGTACACCTTTTTTGCTCTCTCTCTCTCTCTCTCTCTTCAATGGTTATATATAAGTATCTACGAAAAGATAAAACAAAGTTTCAGCTTTAGAATAAGTCTATTGAAGAAACAATGTATTTAGCAATAGGGTTGTTTGTATATGTTTTAAGCATTGGCGTTGGTCAAAGTGCACCACCTCCATTGCCTAGTTTTGATAAACAAGTGAATGAGCTATTGGCAAAAATGACTGATGAAGAAAAGGTTGGTCAAATGACACAAATCACACTTGATTTAGTTCTAAAAGATGGAACAAAACCATGGTCTGAAATTGAAGTTGATCCACAAAAATTATCTGTCGCAATTCAAGATTATAAAATCGGTTCGATTTTAAATGTTCCAAGTTCTGGTGCTTTATCAATTGATAAATGGCATGAAGTCATCGGACATATTCAAGATGAAGCACAGAAATCTCGTTTGAGCATTCCTATTCTCTATGGTCTCGATTCGATTCATGGCGCAAATTATGTTCAAAATTCAGTTTTATTTCCACATGCTATTGGTCTTGCAGCTACGTTTAATACAAGTCTAGTAAGTGCCATAGGCAAGATTTCAGCACATCAAACACGAGCTGCAGGAATTCCATGGGCATTTCATCCACAAGTTGATACCGGGTAAAACAAATCTCAATGAAAAATGAATTTATCTGAGCTCGATTTTTAGACGAAATAAACTATGGCCACGTTTATGGGAAACATACGGTGAAGATGTTAAACTTGTTAAAGAGATGGGCCGAGCATATACCGAAGCATTTCAAGGCGATAATCTAACGTCAAGTGAACAAGTTGCTGCTTGTTTGAAACATTATGTCGGCTATGGAATGCCGTTATCTGGTCAAGATCGAACACCAGCGTGGATCGATGAACGACACATGTTAGAATATTATTTACCACCGTTCGAAGAAAGTGTTCGAGCTGGTGCAGTATCAGTGATGGTTTGTTCTGGTGAGGTCAATGGCATTCCTGGCCATGCGAATTATCATTTATTAACAGAAGTTTTGAAACAAAATTATCAATTCGAAGGTTTCACAGTTTCAGATTGGGTAGATTTTCTTGTTTTCCATTCGAACACCCTCAAATTTCGTTCTAGAACGATGTCGAACGTCTCTATACACGTGATCGTGTTGCTGATTCTCCGAAAGAAGCCGTTCGCCAAGCTGTCATGGCTGGTATTGATATGAGCATGGTGCCAACCGATTTTTCATTTTATAATCTCACATTAGCCTGTGTTAAAGACGGTTCGATACCTCGAACACGTTTAGATGATGCTGTCCGTCGTATTCTTCGAGTTAAATTCGCTTTAGGTCTATTCGACGGCCGAACAGCTTGGCCAAATTCATCAGCCATCAATGATTTCAATCGACCAGAATTCTATAAAACACAACTTGAAGCTTCACACCAAGTTTTAACTTTACTCAAAAACAAGGGTAATGTTTTACCATTAGATAGGAATAAAATAACTGAAGCTAATCCATTGATTATCACTGGTCCAACATCGAACGTTCTTTCGTCATTAAACGGCGGTTGGTCATATACATGGTCAGGACATGAGCCAGGAATCTATCCATTAAATTTTACAAATAAAACAATCTTAGAATCATTTCGAGCACGATTAGGCTCGAATAAGATCGCTTATTTTAACAGTTCATCATTTGATCAATTGTATAATATTGATAGTTTATTGAATGCATCGACAACAGCAAGTTATATTCTTGTTTGTCTTGGAGAACAATCATATACTGAAACACCGGGAAATATCAATGATTTAATGTTAGATTATGCTCAATTAGAATTAGTTATGCAGTTAAGAAGTCGAACACGCGTACCGATTGTTCTTGCTCTTGCTCAAGGTCGGCCAAGACTCATCAATCTTATCGTTGATCTAGTCGACGGTATTATCATGATGTTTTGGTCGGGTACTGAAGGGTATGTTGAAGAAGCCTATACTTTTGTTAAATTGAGTTCTGTTTTTGCTTCATCACAGTGGTCAAGCATTGGTTGATGTTGTATTTGGAGATTATAATCCTAGTGGACGATTATCGATAACATATCCAAAGTATCCTCATCGTTTAACGACATACGATTACAAATGGACAGAAGTTGAACTTGGAAATACAATTGATGTTGAATTTGAATTTGGTTTTGGTTTGAGTTATACGACATTTGTCTATTCGAATCTTTATGTTCCACCAACGATGAATTGGAATGATCCATTAAAAATCACATTAAATGTACGTAATAATGGTTCGAGACAAGGTGATCATTCTGTACTTTTGTATGTTTCGGATCTCTATCGATCGATTACACCACCTAACAAAGAATTAAAAGGTTTTACAAAAATTTCATTGAATTCCGGTGAACAGAAACAAGTTGAATTTAGTTTGACGCCAAGCGATCTCTCATTTATCGGTTTGAATATGACACGTATAACTGAACCTGGACTATTTATGGTTACAGTTGGTGATTTACAATCGAGATTTACTTTACTTTCTCCAAGTTAATCGATTCTTATTCGTATAATACCAACTGAGCAAAGAAACAGAAAAATATAATCTTCCCCCATTAACATTTTTCTTTCTTTTTTTCTTTCTTTACATTTACATATAAAAATAGGCTGACTTTTTTTTCTCCTTGTTAAAAAAGTACATCAGTAGGAAAGAGAATTGACGAAGACGACGAAGGTTATTTTGACGTACGTTGTGAAAGCATGAAAGACGAATGAGTAACCATCAAAGTAAATGTAATGTTCATGACGCCCTTATTTGTTCGTTTCAATAGAAAATTACTCATTTTTTTGTCACCTATTTAACTGTCAATCTGAGCTAGAAATCAATGAAATATGGTAACGCTTCAATAACCTATCGTTACTAAAAGTTTTCATTTTTCTTTTATTGAACTATGTTACAGAAATATTCAGTAAGATTTAATAATCAACAGCCATTATCTCCTTTGGTACCGTCGTCAAATAAATGTCTATCTATTATTAAAAATGAAGTCACGTGGGGTATTATTGTTATTCTATGTTGTATTCTATCATTGGGTATCATCTGGGGTGTAAATAGCCCAGTACAATGGCAAAAATATAAAGATCCCGTCCATGAACAAGATCTCATTGCTATTATCGGAGGAATATTTGCAATTGTGTCTATATGTATGTCATTAACTCAAATAATTCAACATTTTCGTCATAAAACACATCATCCATCACAAAAACGAATCATGCGTATATTAGCAATGGTACCTGTCTATTCGGTCACATCATGGATATCGATTCTATTTTTTGAATCAGCTATTTATATGGAATTTATACAATCATGTTTCGAAGCATATGTAATCTATTGTTTTCTTTTATTATTAACAAAATATCTCGGTGGTCATCGTGGTGTCGAAGAAGTTATGTTAACGAAAGATTATCTCAAATTACCATTACCATTCTGTTGTATTAAACTCGAACCGAATATAAAATGGGTTTGGTATTTCAAAGTTGGTCTTCTTCAATATACATGGATAAATCCTCTCTGTTCCGGTATTGCTATTGTTCTTAATCTTACAGGTGTCTATGCTAATGGTGAATGGGATTTTACGCGTGGTTATCCATATATAACAATTATAATTAATATTAGTCAAACGATTGCTTTATATTTTCTTGTTACGTTTTATGCGAATACAAAACTTGAATTGCAGCCATTTAGTCCATTGCCGAAATTTATTGTTATTAAATTAATTGTGTTTTTTATTTTCTGGCAAGGTGTTCTTATGAGTGGACTAGCTGCACTTCATATATTGAGAAATACATCTTGTGATCCAACAGCAAATAGTTATTGTAATGGATCGACCACTGGGTTTACAGTTGAAGAAGAAAAAATTCTCTTAGAAAATATTCTTATCTGTGTTGAAATGTTTTTCTTTTCGATTGCTCATCATTGGATATTTAGTTGGAAGCCGTATGTCAACGGATCATTTAAGATACTAATGGAATCTCGTTATCGTCATATGAATAATCATGATGATCCGGAATCAAATGTCATATCAACAATATTTTGAAAAAGAAACATCTGATTTAGCAGATATACTATATTTTTTTATAAAGTCTATGAGGCCATGACAAATCTTAAATTTCTGCTAGAAATTTTTCTGAAACAAAAGAAAGGCTTGTAGACTTCTAAAATCGGCATGCGACGAAAGTCTCAAAACTGCTGAAATTTCTTTTTTTATAAACTGAACGTCATGTGGATATTTCCTAGGGTAACTTGTAATCCTGAATTCGAAAATCCACTGTTAGTTTTTCATGAAAATGAGTTTTAGTAATGGTAATAATTATAAATGTAGAATTAAAATGAGTAATTCTTTTACTACTGATCAAATAAATCATACAATTAAAGTGAAAAAAAGCTATTAGAGAACATCGTTTGTATATCGATTATTCAGAAAGCAACGAATTATATTTATTAAGGAAACGACAATATATGTATTTCAATCTTTACTCAGTGAATTAATTCGTAATTCCTTGCTTATACTGACTATGTAAGCATCCGTATCATACCTTGTTAAACCTGAAATAGTATTTGGATCATATTTTTTCACTCGGCTTGTTTAGACACTTAATTATTGTTATACACATCAATTCTCATTATCAGCAACTTCCATACTGTAGTGAACATCCTGACAATCCCGAAAATCTACGCTAACACGTACTGTAACATAAAGAAATATGCTTTTAATACGCAATGCATTTTAAGATACTAACCAAGCTAAGGATCATGACTTTAGCCCACTCCATCTATTTTTCCATCAACACCAGTGTGTTCCGTATTTTTCAACAATCTAACCAACATCAAAATCTCTGGATGGAATTGAGACAAACCACTATCTGTACCGCGAAATTATCTTATATACATCAAATATCGAAGAAAAAACGCCTGATTTTCCTCTTCATTTCGAAAGTTATATCATCTAACAAACTTTTACTTTGTTATGAGTAAATTTCTGATGTCACACTTTTCAACTTCACAACATTGGCATCTTTATCGATTCCGATTACACTATCTCTCAATATTAATATTCAATTTATTTCATCAAAAATAATTCTTATCACACAAAAGAACAAAGTTTATTATAAAGAGATACGCAAACCAGTTCTGCTTTCCATCATATTATAGAAATACTTCTTGTTTTCATATCCAATGTCGTTACTTGAAAGGTCGAGTTGTGTAAGTGTCTATAGAGAGATCGAGTAGTGATATCTGAAATAAATGAGACAGTAGCTGTGTAAGTTACTGTATTATGTTGTAAAGCTTGAGTAAGATGTCGAGCACCTTCAGCTCC
>ERZ778019.2360-NODE-2360-length-18529-cov-21.468280_pt1 | contig 18529 bp, 10 predicted proteins | sample MGYA00375749_ERZ778019 | MGnify/ENA primary metagenome ERZ778019 (study PRJEB29350, sample SAMN05389821) | bioreactor metagenome | isolation source: Ammonium sulfate bioreactor | place: South Africa: University of Cape Town | collected 2014-03-17 ... | reverse complement strand
TTCAGCGCTTCCTTAAGAGCGCTACCGCACAGATGATTATCTGATTCGCGTCTATCCTACAATCGCGCCCGTCATTCCAGCCAGGTTTTTACAAATTGGATGTTCTGGCGACTATGTTTCCTAAATGAATGAACAGGAGGCCGCAAAATGGAAAAGAAATTAGTTGTGTCAGCTATTCTGTCCACTGCGATGGTATTCGCAACCTCGGCTTTTTCCGGAGAAATGGAGAGAGTTCGCTGGGCGGATGTACCGCCTGCAGTCCAGAAAACGATAACCGATAACGCAGGCGGCGGAAAAATCGAGGAAATCGAGAAGGAAACGAGCATACAGAAGGTCCGGGTCCTTCATTTCGACGGCACCAAAACCGTTACCGTTTATGAAGCCGAGGTAGAAAAACCAGACGGCAAAGAGATTGAGATCAAAGTCCGCGATGATGGCAAACTGATCAAGATACAGCATCACTCCGGAATTTCAAATCCCTATACCGGCGGCGTTTAAGCGAAGATGGCAGGCTCATCAGGATAAAAGGCCAGCCGTGTCCGGCAATTCAATCGAGTAGATTCAGTAGCCGGAATCCCCATGCTGGCCTTGGGGATAGATTCCGGGCCAGGCCCGGAATGACGAGATTTTTGGTATTTTCTGGCTGGATCAATAGTTGATCATCGATCCGCAGCTTGATGACGCTGCGGCAGAATCGGCACGCTGGTTCCTCCGCCTCTTCCTCTTCCGTTGTCCCGGACATTTTGCCCGGCAGGAACGCCATTATTCGGCGCTGGTGCTTCGGGGCTGCGAATCTTCCATAATAGTTTATTGTTTTAGGATTTCATTCAACCATTTGCCACAACCTGGAACATGAAGATGTGGGCATGATGCGCAACTTTCACGGTTGAGGGTACCCGGCGTGATTCATGACCCAGGATACAAGCTGCTTATGTTTCCGGGGTTTCCGGGCAGTGGCAGGCATGGTTAATTCCGGAAACGCTTGCTTGACGGGTCAGAATAATCCGGCAAAAGAAATGCCAATAGATTCGAAGCGCCGGCCTTGGTGGCTGGAACCGCTGCGGGAGGAGGAAGCCGCGCGCCTCGCCAGATACCCGGGCTTGTCGGATCTCGAAGCGAAAGCCCGGCTTATCCAGTTTGGTCCCAACCTGTTCCGAAAGCGGCGCGAGCGATCGCTGTTGCTGCTGTATCTCACCCGCTTCAAGAACCCCCTGGTCATTATTCTTCTTGTCGCCAGCGCGATATCCGCATTGAGCGGGGAGGTCACCAACTTCCTGATCATCAGCTTGATAGTGTTGCTCAGCGTCACCCTGGATTTTTTGCAGGAATACCGTGCCAACGAGGCGGCAAAGAAATTGCGCCAATCCGTTTCCGTGCGTGCACTCGCAATACGTGAGCGCAAACCGTTGGAGGTCCCGGTTACAGAGGTTGTGCCTGGAGATGTGGTGCTGCTTTCGGCCGGCGATCTCATTCCGGCCGATGGAAGAGTGTATGAATCACGCGATTTCTTCGTCAAGCAGACATTGCTGACTGGCGAATCCTACCCGGTGGAAAAGCGGCCGGGCATGCTGCCGGACACCGCCACCGAGTTTCAGGAGGCAACCAACGCGGTGTTCATGGGTACATCCGTCATCAGCGGAAGCGCCCGAATCCTGGTGGTCAAGACGGGCGCAGATACGGCTATCGGAGAAATTGCCGATAGCCTTTCCCGGCCACCGGAACCCACTTCGTTCAATCTCGGCACCCGCCGCTTTGGCATACTGATCATGCGGCTGACCATCCTCATGGTGCTGTTCGTTCTACTGGTGAATGCTTATTTTCACAAGCCCTGGCTGGACTCCTTCCTGTTTGCGGTGGCTCTCGCCGTCGGGCTGACACCAGAACTGCTGCCCATGGTGATATCGGTCACGCTGTCGCGAGGCGCCCTGCGCATGGCCAGTATGCAAATGATCGTCAAGCGGCTGTCCAGCATTCAGGATCTCGGGTCCATGGATGTCCTCTGTACCGACAAGACCGGTACCCTCACCGAGGCAAAAATCCGACTGGAAAGACATGTGGATGTGGCGGGCCGGCCCAGTGAGCGGGTGCTCGAACTGGCCTATTTCAACAGTTTCTTCGAGACGGGCCTGAAAAGTCCCCTCGACGAAGCCATTCTTTGCCACCAGCACATCGAGATCAGGGCGTGGCAGAAGATCGACGAGGTTCCCTTCGATTTTGAGCGCCGCCGCGTCTCCGTATTGATTGATAACGGCGAGACACGCTGGCTGGTGGTAAAAGGCGCCCCGGATGAAATCGTCGGGCTGTGCACGCACTACGAAGCGGAAGGGATTGAACTGCAGCGCTCCATGGATGAAACGGCGCTGGCAGCGATTCGCAGCCGGCACCACGCGCTCGAGGAAGACGGCTTCCGGGTGCTGGGCATCGCCTGGCGGCAGGTGCCCATGGACCATCCTCATGCCGTGGTGAGTGACGAAACAGAACTTGTGCTCGCCGGTTTTGCAGCCTTCCTCGATCCGCCCAAGGCAAGCGCCGCCCCTGCATTGGCGGCCCTGGGCGGGTTGGGTGTTGCCATCAAGATCGTGACTGGCGACAGCGATCTGGTTACGCGACATGTTTGCACCGAGTTGAAAATACCCGTGGCTGGACTGCTGACGGGGAAAGAGATTTCGCAGATGGACGATTACGCTCTGCAAGCCCGGGTCGAAACGGCGAACTTGTTCTGCCGGGTTAATCCCACGCAGAAAGAACGCGTGATCCGGGCGCTCAAGGCTCGCGGCCATGTGGTCGGCTATCTGGGCGACGGCATCAACGACGCGCCATCATTACAGACGGCGGACGTCGGCCTGTCAGTTGATTCAGCGGTGGATGTCGCCAAAGAAGCGGCCGACATCATTTTCCTGAAACAGGACCTGCATGTTTTGCACAAGGGCGTTCTGGAAGGCAGACGCACCTTTGGCAACATCATGAAGTACATCATGATGGGTACCAGTTCCAATTTCGGTAACATGTTCAGCATGGCTGGCGCCGCGTTATTCCTGCCTTTTCTGCCGATGTTGCCAACCCAGATTCTGCTCAACAACATTCTTTACGATATCTCGGAAATTCCGATCCCGCTGGACAAGGTGGATGCCGGCGACCTTCGCAGCCCGCGTGTACTCGACATGAATTTTGTTCGTAATTTCATGCTTGTGATCGGTCCAATCAGCTCCCTGTTCGATTTCCTGACCTTCTATGTCCTGCTGGTCGTTCTGCAGGCCGGCGAGAAGCTGTTCCAGACTGGCTGGTTCGTTGAATCGTTATGTACTCAGGTGCTGGTGATCTTTATTATCCGTACCCGTGGAAACCCGCTGAAAAGCCGTGCCCACCCACTGCTGACAGTAACCTCGCTGGTCGTCGTCGCCAGCGCGATACTGTTACCGTTAACACCTATCGGAACGTATTTCGGCTTTGTGCCGCCCCCTCCCCAGTTCTATTTCCTCCTCGGGGGCATGACGCTCGCCTATCTTTTCGTTGTTGAACTAACCAAGCAGGGTTTCTACCGGTGGGCAGCGGTGGGAAGGCAGTCGTACAGATCCGGGATAAGAACTTAATGCGGCAGGCTTCTATTCCATAGTTTGCGTCAGAGGCGAGCAGCAGCTTCGTTGAGATAAGTTACCGCGTCGCCTTCTCCCGACATACCATCCAAATCAATGGTAAGTATATTTTTAATCAATGACTTATAGAAATATCCTCATGTTATTTCTACCTTGTATGCCGTCAGTGGTTTTCTATCTCCAGGTTAAAACTACCAATTTTAGCCAATCAGCTTTAGTTGGGGTAGGATGGGTGGAGTGAAACGCAACCCATCATTTTCCTGGTGCTGGTTTTTTGATGGGTTGCGTTTCACTCCACCCATCCTACCGTCCAACTACAGTCGATCCCGCCCATGCGTTTCGAGCAACGCATAGGGAAACAGGCTGAACAATCGGGCCAGCGCCAATCCGCTCGTTCCATCCCGTGCGTCCGCGCGCAGGGTCCCGGCGGTAAAAGCATCGATCCATTCTTCCTGCAGGAATTCCGCCGGCAATTCGAGCCAGGTATCGCCCCAGGCCGTTGCGCTCACGGGCAACTGCCGTCCATCCTCGCCCAGGAGTCCGCGCAGCAGCCGGGGCACGGCGACAATGACGATCTCGTTCCCCTGGCGCCGGGCAAAGGCGCACACCTGCTCGGCGTGCTCGCCATGCGCTTTAAGCGGCAGATAATCGCCTTCCCGGAAAAGGGATTCGCGCTCGTGCCGCAGGGCCAGTGTCTTCCAGGTCAGATAAAGCTTGATCCTGCCGTCCGGCAGGGCGCCAAGCAGCCGCTGGGCGCATGCTGCCGGGCCCTCTCCGGCATGGATGGCCTTGATCTCTTGCAGGGCCGCCTGCCGCGCGGCGTAATCCACCGGCCGCCGGTTATCCGGGTCCACCAGGCTGAAGTCCCACAGTTCGTTGCCCTGGTATATATCCGGCACGCCTGGCGAGGTGAGCTTGAGCACCAGTTGCGACAGGCTGCTGAACGCCCCTGCTCGCGCAATCCGTCTCTGGAAAGCCGTGAAATCAGGCAGGAACCGGTTCGCAAAATCGCGTGTAAGCAAGGCCTGGACAAAATTTGCCGTTGCTTCCTCATAGCCGGCCTCCGGGTTGATCCATGAGCTGTGGATTTTCGCTTCGCGTGCAGCCTTGATCATATAAGCCGTGGCCCGTTCGCAAAGGCGGGCCAGCTCATCCGCATCCGGGATATCTCCCCCAGGCGCATTTTCGTGCGGGTTTTCCGCATCCGGCGGCGACTGTGGCTGGTCCTGAGTCTTCCCCGGATCTCCAAAGGGCCATATGCCGAGCAATGTCTGGTACAGCAGGTATTCGTCGTTGCGGCTGGGCGACAGCTCCCGACCGGGCTCTTCGTGCTCGCCACCGTCGTCTGTTTCATTGCGCTTGCCGCGGTTGAGGCTGCTCCAGCGCGAAAGCGCGCCGCGCCACTCCTCCGGCACTTCGGAGAGCACGCTGATGCGCGCTCTTGCATCCTCGGAACGCTTGTTGTCATGAGTCGAGGTAGCCAGCATGGCGCGCGGCCAGCGGCGCGCGCGTTCCTGGTTCTGGCGGTGAAATGCCGCAAGCGATGCACCGAAGCGGGCGGGGTCTCCCCCGACTTCATTGAGGCTTGCCAGCCGGTTGTATTGGTAGAAAGTCGTATCCTCCACCGCCTTGGCCATGACCGGCGCCGTATATTGCTGGAATTTCATGGCAAAGGCGCAAACGGCTTCCTGCAGCGCTTCACTCTTGCCCCTGGCATAGCGCGCCAGAAGCACCCCGTGGATGAAGTCGTAGATGCTCGCGTCGGCCGCCGGGCTGTATTTCTTCGCCCGCCCCACGGCCCAGCTGACATAGCGGGCGTCTTCTTCCGAGCTATCCTCGCCCGATACATAGGTGCGATAGACTGGAAAATTGGCCACGACGCCGATCAGCGCCCGGCGCAGGCTGTTGAAGGTGAAATCCGACGTCTGGCGGTCGCCTTTTGCAATGCGCGTCAACTGGATCGCCAATACCTGGAGTTCGCTTGCAAGCGAGGTTTCCATGATGAGCCGCTTGTTGGCGCGGCTCGCCGCTTCGAGGTCCATGGATTCGCCGATGAAGCCTTCGTAGATATGGGTAAAGGCGTCAGCGGCGCGGCTGTCGACGAACAACTGGGAGCATGCCGCCAAAAAATCGTAGCCCGTCGTTCCGTGGATGGGCCATGACTCCGGGAGGCGCTCATGATGAGCAAGAATTTTCTCCACCACGACGTACATCGGCGCGCGCTTTTTTTCCTCTTTTTCCGGTTCCGGCAAAAGCGCCGCCGCTATGTTTTGCAGCCGTTCAAGGTATTCTTCCGGATCGTACAGGCCGTCCGGGTGATCGATGCGCAATCCGTTCACGTCGCCCCGGGCCAGCAGTTCGCGCAACAGGCGATGGGTGAGTTCGAATACCTCCGGGTTGTCCATCCGAAGCGCGGCCAGATGATTGACATCGAAGAAACGGCGATAGTTGATTTCATCCGCAGCCCGCCAGAATGCCAGGCGATAAGCCTGTGCCTGCAGCAATTCGTGCAGGGCATCGAAGCTTGCCGCCTCGGCGGGCTTGCCATTGAACGCCGCCACGTTTTCCTCGATGAATTGCGCGACGTCGGCGCTCGTGGCGGATAGCGCGGCGAGGTGATGCTTGTACACTTCCTTGTCGCGCGCGCGCTCCGCCACGGCTTCGGCGGATGCGGGATCGCGCGCCGGAAGATGGCCGAATGCCGTTATCAGGGATTGGAGTTCCAGGAACTCCGGATGGGCGTTCCCCAGGCGGGTGGCGAGGCGGGCTATGCCATGGCCCAGGATGGCCGGGTATTCCCTCGGGTCCACCGGGAAGCGATGCTCATGGTAGAGGATGCTGAAAGATCCCTCTTCCTGGTCGAAACGGAGCTTGAGCTCGCCATTTTCCAGGATGATGCCGTAATGGTCGCCCAGAATAGGCAGCAGCACTCTGCCGGGCAGGTCTCCGGAAAGGGCGTACCAGTCGATGTCGAAGTAGCTGGCAAACCGGGAGGCCGGCCCATTCTCCAGCACATCCAGCCACCATTCGTTGTCCGTTCCCATGACGGCCATGTGGTTGGGCACGATATCCATGATCAGGCCCATGCCGTGCCGTTTCAATGCCGCCACGAACAGATCGAAATCCCCGTCGCCCGCAATTTCGGGATTGAGGGTGCTGTGGTCCGTGATGTCGTAGCCATGGGCGCTGCCGGGCCGGGCTTTGAGCAGGGGAGAGAGATAGCAGTGGCTTATTCCCAATTCGTGCAGGTAGGGGATCAGTTTTTTTGCCTGTTCCAGATTGAACTCGCGATTGAGCTGCAGCCGGTAGGTTGCGCGAGGCCATGGCGATAACGCCGGTTGCGGCAGCACGCCTCTTTCAGGCGGGCGGGAAGGGTGCCGCAGCGGGCGTTCCCGGCGCAATGCGGCTACGATCCCCTGCAGGTGCGCGTTGCCCTGCCATTCCTCCAGGTTGAGCGCCATCTTCAGCCGCCAGTTCGGGTAGGCCGATCCGGAGGTGCCCGGCAGATTGGGTTGTCCGGTAAGCCCGAAACCATCTTCCATCTGCACCAGCAGCAGCTTGCAGGGGGAGCGCGCGAGATAGGTATAGACTGCTGCCGCAAGTTCCGCCGTCATCTCGGGGAAGCCGACCTGATGCAGCGCGCCGCCAGCCGGAAGCACTTCCTCGTTTTTCAGCGCCACCAGCAGTTGCGCGCGATCAGCGGCGCGCTCGACGACCTGGCGGTTGCGTATCCCGTCGTCGGGAAACAGGTGCCGTTCCTGGCGCAAGTCGATATCCAGCCCCTGCCAGAACCCCGCCAGGGTCGGCAGATCGTGGGTGGTGACGGCGGCGACGGCATTGGCCGGATATTCGCGCGGCGGCTTCAGGCGGCCATCCTGATATCGCTCGAAATACAGCAGGCGGGTGGACAGGACGTTCATGGGCTGCAAGGCATGGCGCACTTCATCGGGCACGGTGCCCAGGTCTTCGCCGATGATCAGGCAGCGGTTGCGCTGGCTTTCGAGCGCCAGGATTCCGAGCAGGTCTTCGAACGGATAAAGCACATAGGCGCCCTCCGTGGCGGGAAGGCCGCGCATTACCCAGAACAGCCGCCGCAACCCCATGACGTGGTCCATGCGCAAGGCGCCGCAATCCCGCATGGTGGCCCGCAGCGTTTCGATGAAAGGCGCGTATGCGGCGGCGGCCAGCTTATGGGGAATCCAGGGCGGCAGCCCCCAATCCTGGCCGCCGTGGTTGAATTCGTCCGGCGGCGCGCCCGCGCTTGCCTGCATGGCATACAGTTCCGGCCGCATCCACGTGGCGGCGCCACCCTCTGCCACGCCTATGGCCAGATCGAACATCATTCCGATCCCGAGCCCCAGCTCCGCGGAACGCGCGCCGGCTGCATCCAGTTGCCGTGCAGCCTCCCACTGGAGATACTCGAAGTACTCGACTTGCGCCAGGTGGGCTTGCTCGAATGCTGTCACTTCCGGGCTGCGATGGTCGCGGCAGGGTTCCGGCCAGACGGGCCAGCCCCATATCGCCTTATCCTGCGCGCTGAAATGCGCCTGCATCGCATCGAATAGCGCCTGCTTGCGCAGGGTTTCCCCCCGTTCGGCCTGGAAGGCGCGAAAGACCGAAGCCCGGCTGGTGCCGGATGCCAGGTGATGGTCGCGAAAGTGCTGGTAGAGCACGCCGAAGACCTTCCATTTCATTTCGGCGACGCCGCCATAATCCACGTGGTCCGTGGCGCGCAATGCGCGAAGCTGCGCCTGGAATTCGGGCGTGCCTGCCATGGTGCGCGCCTGCTCGCATTCGAGGAAATCGGGAATCGATTCCACATCCAGGTAAAGCACGTTGAAATAGGCGCGATTGGAGGGGCTGTAAGGGCTTGCATGTTCTGGCGCATCGGGAAAATTGGCGTGCAGCGGATTGAGCAACAGCGCGCTTGCGCCGGCTTCGGCGCAGAATTCGAGCAGATGGCGCAGGTCCCTGAAATCTCCCATGCCATAGTTGCGTTCGGAGCGGATGCCATAAAGCTGCGCCGCGAATCCCCACGCGCGCCCATCCTCTCCTTCCACGCGCAGTACGGGAGGCATGTAACAGGCGACGGGGGAGACGATGAAAACCATTTCGCTGGAAGAGCCGGCTAAACCCGGCCTGTCCGCGCGCTCGAGCAAGAAATGGTGGTAGCCGGGCTCGACGGCCAGATCCAGCATCAGAACCCGCCGCACGAACTCCCGCCCATCCAGAAGGCAGCGCTCAGCCTCTTCCAGCGTGGCGGGGATGAATTCCGCCTGATCCGTGGCGCCGCATTCCCTATGCAGGCGCCAGCAATACCGTTCCCCATCCTCGCTTGCCGGCAAGGCAAAGGCAACGCGGTATGGGCGTGCGGGTTGGCGCACCACCTGCACCGGCGGCAATGGCCGCTCCCACTGGTGCCGGGTCCAGGCATCCAGGGAGGCGGCCGCCTGGTCTTCATTATCCGCTGGTACGCCCATTGCCCCGAGCAGGCGGCGCCTGGCATGTTCCGGAACGGAATAGGTGTTTCCCCAGATATCGTGGTACCAGGGGAGCACGCCATGAAGATCGCACAGCCGATCAAGCAGGTTGCTCATGGGTTTCCTTGATCTTTAAAATCCTTGAAATCGGTATCCCTGGCGTCCTCATGTCCAGTGCTTCCGGAGTTCGGAGGGTGGAGCATCCAGCGCACTCCCCATGACGGGAGATGACCGGGTGAGCCCGCTTCTGGCATGGTTTCGAACAGGGTTTCTCCTGGCGTTTCTTCCGATCCGGGCACGTAAACTTCCTCGTTTGCAAGATTTGCCGTCAACTGAAGCACCGAGCCATCGCCCAGCCGCCATCGTGCCCGCAACGCGGATGGCGCGAAGACTTCAGCTTTTCCGCAATGGCTTTGCATTCCCCGCAACCGTGGCACGATGACCTCGTGCCGCAGCGCCAGCAGCCGCTGGTGATAGGCAAGCCAGGCTGCGTAGGCAGCGCAGCCGAGCATGTTCCAGTCGAGCTTCGATGTAAGAAAAGTTTTCTCCGCGTTGGGATCGGGGATGGCCAACGCTGCCGCCGGGCCGGAAAATCGCGCAAATTGCGCAAACTCGCGCCGCCGGCCTTGAGTGACGGCTTCGCCCAGCTCGCCGCTGAAGTCGCAGAAAAAAAGGAAGGGGGAGGATGCGCCGAATTCCTCGCCCATGAACAGCATGGGAATGGCGGGCGCCAGCAGGATGATGGCCGCTGCCGCCCGCACTGCCGGCGCGGAAGCGATCTGCGTGATCCGCTCCCCGAAGGCGCGGTTCCCGATCTGGTCATGGCATTGGAGAAAAGCGATGAAAGCCTGCGGCGGAAGGTGGGCGCTCGGCTCCCCCCGCGGCGCACCGCCGCGATAAGGCGAAGGTTCTCCCTGCCAGGCAAATCCTTCCGTAAGGCAGCGGCCGAGAAGGCGCACCGGGTGATCCGCGTAGTCCCGGTAGTATCCATCCTTCTCGCCGGTGATGAGGACATGCAATGCGTGATGCATATCGTCATTCCATTGCGCGATATAACCGTGGCCGAGATAGTGCGCCTGATTCCGGTCATTTTCCAGGATCAGGTGCACCTGGCGCCTGTTCCCGATACTGGCCCTCACGCGTTGCGCCAGTTCGGCAAGGATATGCAGCTGCGAATCGTCGGCGATCGCATGCACGGCATCCAGGCGCAAGCCATCCAGATGATACTCGTGCAGCCAGTACAGCGCATTATGAATGAAGAACTCGCGCACATTGCAGCTGCCAGGCCCATCGAAATTGATTGCCGCGCCCCAGGGAGTATGGTGCCGCTCCGTAAAAAATGCTTTTGCGTAGGCGTGAAGATAGTTTCCATCGGGCCCGAAATGGTTGTAGACGACATCCAGCAGCACCATCAATCCCCGGGCGTGAGCAGCCTGGATCAGCATTTTCAAATCTTCCGGCCGCCCGTAACGGCTGTCCGGCGCATAGGGCAGCACGCCATCGTAACCCCAGCCGCGCGCGCCGGGAAAATCCGCTACCGGCATCAGCTCTATCGCCGTCACGCCCAGCGCCACGATATGATCGAGCCGCTCCGTCACGCCGGTGAAGGTCCCCGCGGGGGAGAACGTGCCTACGTGCAATTCATAGATCACTGCCTGTTCCCATGGACGTCCCTGCCAGTCACCATCCCTCCAGTCGAAGGCTGCCGGATCGACCACTTCGCTGGCGCCATGGACGTCACCGGGGTTGAAGCGCGACGCCGGATCCGGTACCCGCAGGCCGCCGCTTACCTCGAAGCGATAGCGCGTACCCGCAGCGGCGGCAGCCGTCGTGAGCTCGAACCATCCATCCTCGCAGGGATCCATCGGCAGCATTTGCCCGGGCTGCCCACATCCGCCATCTTCGCCATGCCCCGGCATGAGCGACAGCGAAATCCGTGCACGGTTCGGCGCCCACAGGCGAAAATGCACGCCTTGCGGCGTGATGCGGGCGCCAAATGGCATGTCATGCAGCCTTGCCACCATATGGTCTTCCTGTTCCTCTTATCCTTCCTGTTTTTTGCGCGGCGATATCCGGCTGAGCCGGGTCAGTTCCCGCATGAGGTGCCCGATGGTTTTTGCCTGCTGCGAGAGCGCACTGCTCAGCCCGGCTGCGGCTTTCCCTATCGTGAAGAGCGTCACCAGCGCTTCCGCCTCGCCCGGTCCGGAAGGAAACAGGTCGTATCCGGCCATGGTCTTGCGGTAGCTCCGGTAAAAATGGCGGGCCGCCAGCGCATGCCATTCTTCGGCATGGCGCCGGAGCATGCCGGCCGACTCCGGAGAATCCGCTGCCACCTCGCCGAGCGCTGCCGCCGCAGCTTGTGAAAATGAAAGCAGCATGCCTGCCACATCGCGCAACGGCGACTGCTTGCGGCGCCGTTCCTCCCAGGTCAGGCCGGGGCCGCTGCCATAATTGGCAATCAGGAAATCATTGCTGGACAGCCACACCTGCCCGAGGTGATAGTCTCCATGAACGCGTGCTTTGGTGATCCCGGCAGTTCGAGCGGAACCGGAAAGCGAAGCCGCGATTTTCACGATGCGCCGGGTGAGGCGGGGCCGGGCAGCCGCCAGGCTGGCGCCGACGCTGCGCAGTTCAGCGGGCAGGCGCGGCAATTCCCGCACAAGCAGCGCGTACGCCGCATCCAGTTCGGTCCGCGTGCCATTGATCCATTCGGCAATATCATCTTCTGTAACCGGCTCGCGCCCGAACTCTTCGGCAACACCGGCTGTTGGCGCAGCCGCGGCTGCAAAAGCTCCGCTGGCGCCGGGCAGCGCCAGCGCCTGGTGGAATTGCGCGGTACGCACGCCCAGCGTCTTCATGAGGTTCATATAAGCGGCGTGGCGCGCCTGCAGCCCATGCTCCGGCCGTTCTGCCGGCCGGGATTGCTCCGCAGGTTCCTCCCGTTCGGGACGGATCAGGCATTCATCCAGGAAACGCTCCAGGTAGCTCAGGGTATAGGCCCAGGCATTGCCCTGATTTTTTCCATAACTTTCAAGAATGGCCAGGGTCGATTCATGTCCTTCGCTATCCGCGTATTCCACGGTGCCCGCCAGTTGCGCTATATGGCTGAATTTCGCCGTTTCCGTGAGGAAGCGGGATATTTCGAGTTCCGGGTGGATGCCGGGAAGCATCCAGCGATAGTTCTTCAGTATCAGTTGGTCGCCCAGGTTCACCACCAGCCGTCCTCTCCCGGTCACGGTATGCGTCACCGCCGCTTCCGGGGCCAGATCACAAAAGGCGCTGGTTGCGCGAAACTTCAGCAGTCCCTGTTCGAACGCCAGTTCCGTTCCCTGTTCCATTCCCGACACGATGGCGCGACAGAAAGCATTGTCCCAGAATGCGTCGAGCAGGATTCCTATCCGGGCGTGCCTCCGGACCTTGGCCAGCGTGGCATGCAACAGGCTGCCGATATCCGTTCCTCCTTTATCTTCCCAGACCAGCGCCAGCGGGAGTGCATAGCGATGTGTCCCGCCCCCCGCCAGTGTAACGATCACAGTCGCCAGCAGCCAGCTTTCCGACTCTGCCGGCCACTCGGACATCTCGCCAAACTCGAACTTTTCCACTGCCGCGTCCTTGTCCTGGAACCATGCCTGCGAGTTGAAAAAGCGCGGAATGATCTCCCGCTCGAGTTGATCGCGCGCGCGGCGTACCATCAACTGATTTACCGGTTCGCTGTCCTGCTTGCGGCTGAACACGCGCCATCCCGTCCCTACCAGCACCAGGACTGGCAGGTCCGGCGGCGCCAGCCGTTCTTCGTGCCAGGCTGGCGCGTCGACGTCCGCGGCCAGGCGAAAGGCGTAGAATCCATGGCCGGCGAGGGTGAGCAGATAAGGCAGGTCGCCGATGGGCGGGAAGCGGCTGCGCCCCATCAATTCCACTGGCACTCTGCTTTTGAAAAGGCTCAAATCCAGTTCGACCGCCTGCGGAGCCCGTGAGAGATTGGCCACGCAGAGAATGGTTTCGTTCTCGTACTCCCGCAGGTATGCGAGTATCTTGCGGTTGCCGGGGCGCAGAAAATGCAGGGTGCCGCGGCCAAAGGCGGGGTGCGCCTTGCGCACCGCCAATACCCGCCGCATCCAGTTGAGCAGCGACGAGGCATTGCGCTGCTGCGATTCCACGTTTACGGCGCCATACCCATAGACCGGATCAGTGACGGGCGGCAGGAACAGACGGCGGGCATCCGCAGTGGAAAACCCGCCATTGGGCCCGCTGTTCCATTGCATCGGGGTGCGGACCCCGTTGCGATCGCCCAGCATGACATTGTCACCCATCCCGATTTCATCGCCGTAGTAGAGTACCGGCGACCCCGGCATGGTCATCAGCAGCAGGTTCATCAGTTCGATGCGGTGGCGGTCGTTATCCAGCAGCGGTGCAAGCCGCCGGCAGATTCCCAGGTTGAGCCGGGCATCGGCATCGATCGCATAGGTCTGGTAAAGATAATCCCGTTCGCGGTCCGTAACCATCTCCAGGGTGAGTTCGTCATGGTTGCGCAGGAATATGCCCCATTGGCAATTCTCAGGGATATCCGGCGTCTGCTCCATGATCTCCACCACGGGGTGGCGGTCCTCCTGCGCGATGGCCATGTACATGCGCGGCATGAGGGGAAAATGGTAAGCCATGTGGCATTCGTCGCCATCGCCGAAATACTCGCGCACATCCTCGGGCCACTGATTGGCTTCGGCCAGGAACATGCGGCCGCGATAATGCCTGTCCATTTCGCTGCGCATGCGCTTGATCACATTGTGGGTCTCCGGCAGGTTTTCGTTGCTCGTGCCCTCGCGTTCGCACAGATAAGGCATGGCGTCGAGCCGCATCCCATCCACCCCGGCATCGAGCCAGAACCGCATCACGTGCATGATGGCCTTGAAGACATGCGGATTGGCGAAATTCAGATCCGGCTGATGGGAGAAGAAGCGATGCCAGTAATACGCCTGGGCATCCTCATCCCAGCTCCAGTTGGACTTTTCGGTGTCGCTGAAGATGATGCGCGTTCCTGCATACCGGGAGTCGCTATCGCTCCAGACGTAGTAGTCGCGCTTGCTCGAACCGGGCGGAGCACGCCGCGCCGCCTGAAACCAGGGGTGCTGGTCCGACGTATGATTGACGACCAGTTCCGTGATCACCCGCAGGCGGCGGCGATGGGCCTCTTCGATGAATTGACGGAAGTCCGACATCTCGCCCACCGAGGGATGAACGTTGTGGTAGTCGGAGATATCGTAGCCGTCATCCCGCCCGGGGGAAGGGTAGAAGGGCATGAGCCAGAGCGTGTTCACGCCCAGCTCCTGCAGATAGTCGAGCTTCGAGATCAAGCCCGGGAAATCGCCAATGCCATCCCCGTTGCTGTCGAAAAATGTCTTGACGTGCAACTCGTAGATGATGGCATCCCTGTACCAGAGCGGGTCCTCTTTCAACTCCATTCCTATTCTCTTTCTTCAGGTTGATGACCTGCCCGTTACCTCGAAAACGGAAAGTCCGGACTAGTTTCGACTCAGGTAAATAATGAGCTGCATCGCCATGGTACTTGAATGCCTGGTTTGGCAACAGGGCGTGACAAGGGCCGGGGAACTTCTTTAAACATAAAAACATTGACAAAGTGCCGCTTGGTAGCTAATCTGGATTTCATGCAGCGCTTTTCATTTCACCAGGAAATATTGTTCACAGCAGATATTGCCAGAACTGGCAGCGGAGATATGCGGTGCACCGAACAGATGCGAAAGCCCATTTCTCTTTAAAGTATGCTCCGGTTTTTGTCGATTGTCGCGCTCCTGCCGTTCAGGAGAGGTTGCAGGAGCCTTTTTCGTGCTTGTTCAGGATTTAACGGGGGGAGACAGATGTTGGGATCGGATAGGAGCTGGGGTAGCGATTGGCGCGGCGAAGCCATGGAAAATCGGAGAGGAGAGGTTTTCATCGCTGATGGCCGGGAAGCCGGAGAACTCTTCGATGAACTGAGGGAGCCGGTTTTTGAGAGTTCCGTGGTGTACAGGATTCATCATGGAGATGGAGAAGTTCGCGAAGCCAGCCATGAGGAAGATGAGAAGGTGGCGGGACATGGCGCGCGCGCGGCCGACGACCGGAAAAGAAAGAAGGATGCAAACGACATCAGCGAGGAGCCTGGGGCGGATAACGGCAACGAGGATGTCGATGCGGTGTGGCACCGTGGCGCCCCGCCGAGGAATTTTTGAAACATTGTCAGAGGTAATTCAGTTCTGTTCTTTCGCGAAGGCGTGTCCGCGGTTGCTGGATTTTCCGTGGAATTCACCCGGAGGCATGGGGACGGGACGATTGCCGGTCCAATCGAATCAGCCATCCCGCTGCAGAGTGGACGTCGAAGGCGATGGCAGGGGAAATTCCTCGAATACCGAAACGGAATAATCGAGGAAGAGTTCGATCTTTCGCCTGAGATCGTTGGACATCCCTATCCGTTTCGAGCGCAAATCCTGCGGATCGATGCATTCGATCAGCAACCCATGATCGATGGCCGTCTGGATATATTTTATCGCCGTGCGCTGGCTGACATTCGGCATGAGCTGGTACAGCTCCGACTTGTAATAAGTACCGTCCAGTTCCAGCCACATCCGCGTGAAGAGATCGTAGTAATTCAGATCGTGGAACAGCGTGTTTCCCAGAACCTCTATCCAGTACCGGTCGGTACTGTCGAGCAATTGGATGAACTGCCGGCGCCGGATATCGCGATGCATGTCCGGATTTCTGTTGCAATCTTCCGCCAGTAAAGCTGGTTTTTTCTTCATATCCCGTTACCTCGTTATCACTCCTGCTTCCATTCAATGGGAGCGTGCGGCGGCTCAAATCGTCACCGTTCGGCCACCGCGCGGCTGCGGTGCGATAGCCTGGATAAAAATCATTATCCTGAATCCGTCCGGTAGCAAACTCACCATATTAGGTGAACGTCAAGTATGGAAATGAGCGGTCAACTGCCAGATTCAGGATTATACTTCTTTTATACATGAAAATTTACATGTATAATTGCTATTTTAACGATGAAAGCACCGTGGTGCGGGAGTGGCGTGATGGCAAACTTGCACGATGCAATGATAAACAAACTGGAGAAGAAATGGTTTCGCAACGAAGGCGGCCTGATTCCCAGCATGGCCGTTCTGGCTTATTGCATTCCGGCCTTTTTTGGCGGCGCAGCAATGATTTTTTCCCTGCAGCCTGCATGGATGGCGCTTGGCACGCTTGCCCTGGCACACGGCATGGTGATTGCCGCCTACATGATCCACGATTGCGCTCACAACGCCATATTCCGGGCGCCCCGGCACAACGCCGCATGCGGGCGCGCGTTGAGCTGGCTTACCGGGGGCTGCTACGCCACTTATGACGACATCCGCGCGACACATATGCGCCACCACGTGGAGAATTCGGATGCCATGGGGTTCGATCACCGCGCCTGCCTCGCCCGCCATCCGGTTTTGCGCCGGGTGGTGGAGGTGGCGGAATGGCTTTACGTGCCCGCTGTCGAATTGCTGATGCACGCCATGGTGATTCTGGCGCCATTCCTTTTTGAGGAAAGACGCGCGCAGCGCTGGCGGGTGGTGGCGATAACCATCCTGCGGTTTGGGCTGCTTGCCGGGATATTCCTGTACTCGCCCTGGGCCTACCTGTGCTATCTGCTTGCCTATCTCCTCTTTCTGACGGTGCTGCGCTTCATGGATGCGCTGCAGCACAACTATGGCGATGACATTGCAGGGCACAAAGGCGACCGGATTTACGAGGAATCCCATACCTTCAGCAACCCGGTTTCCCTGCGGCACCCCTGGCTGAATCTCCTTACCCTCAATTTCGGCTACCACAACGCGCATCATGCCCGGCCCACCGCGCCCTGGCATACGCTTCCTTCGCTGCACGATGCGCTTCACGGGGGGGATGCTTCCGCCGTCATTCCATTCGGCATGCAGCTCGCCAGCTTTCACCGGAACAGGGTGGCGCGCATCTGGGGCGATGCGGGCGAAACGCAGGGAGACCGGTTCCTGCGGCGGCTGCATGAGGGTCGCGCCGTGGGCGTGGATGGCGTCTCGTTCCTGACGCCGTTTTAAAACGGGCGCAGGCGGACGGCGGACCGCGCATTCCGCCCGTCCGCTTCGCAGATTGGGGTAGACCCAACAGTCGTATCATCAGCCGCCATTTCGGTCACAATAGAGCTAATCGCACATTCATGTCCAGATCAAACCGTCCATATGGGTTCACGTGCTCCCATATCAGCGGAGTCAGCGCAGCATAGTCGCAGAGTGTCAGCCTGCCTTGCCAGTGTGGCTGCGCCAACACCTTCTGAATCATCAGCGTGTTGATGGAGACCATACAGTTCTGAATCAGATGCAGGGCGGGCATGCTGATTTCGTGGTTTTCCCGGCGATTGCTGGGCATCTCGCCGCGACGGATGAAGAACACGAAGTCCGTGGCGCCGTTCCATTGTTCGACCACATTCAGCCCTTCGTTAATCTCACGGCGCAATTCAGGAAGCACGCAAACACGTCGTCATAGTAAGTATCCGTTATTGCCGTTGTGGTCTTCTTGCAGTGCCTCGGTCGAGTCAAAGCGAGAGAACCATCGGGGCGCTGGTGCGATGAGGTAGATCATGTCGGATTTGTATGTTCTTGCGGTGGTCTTTGCCTGCTTGGCTGGTTCGCCGAATATCAACCTCTGAACTGAAGGAGTTACTCATGAGTTGGTTGTATTTGTTATTGGCGGGCCTGCTGGAGATTGGCTGGCCCGTTGGGCTGAAATTGGCCCAGGTGTCGGAGTCCCGGTGGACGGGCATCGCCATGGCGGTCGGTTTCATGACGGCCAGCGGTTTCTTCCTGTGGCTCGCGCAACGGCACATCCCCATCGGCACAGCCTACGCCATCTGGACGGGTATCGGTGCTGCTGGGACCTTTCTCGTGGGGGTGATGTTCTTCGGTGACTCCACGTCGCTGATGAGGTACGCAGGAGTCATGCTTATCATTGCGGGCGTGGTCACCCTCAAGCTTGCTCATTGAGGAAGCAGCAGTGTTTGTTGACTGGCCGTAAAGACCACAACGTGGCGCCGTCTCGAAGGGTTGCTTCTGGTCCTGCAACAGTCAGCAACGGGTCGTAGCCGTCGCGCCTTAGTGCGCGTACGACTTCTTCCGTTTCGTGAGCTGACCTCTCTTAGCATGCTTTATTTTCCGTTTTCTGCGGCGACCCCTTGAAGGCGGGGAATCGCATTCTGTCCGCCTACGCCATTGACGACACCAAATCCTGCGAAGGCCATGGAGATAATACGCTCTGGATCATCACCGAAACCGACCGCAGCGTGACCACTTTCCTGTTGCCCGGGGAATACTGAACCGCATGCCGGTGCACCGCACCGGCTTTTCATTTCTGTTGTTTGATTCACGATAAAGGAGAATCACGCATGAACAATACCACTGAAACCAC
>ERZ778019.2357-NODE-2357-length-18541-cov-13.283782_pt1 | contig 18541 bp, 19 predicted proteins | sample MGYA00375749_ERZ778019 | MGnify/ENA primary metagenome ERZ778019 (study PRJEB29350, sample SAMN05389821) | bioreactor metagenome | isolation source: Ammonium sulfate bioreactor | place: South Africa: University of Cape Town | collected 2014-03-17 ... | reverse complement strand
GAGAGTGAGAAGAATTTTGGTTGCTGATTTTGCTTTGTAATTGTTACGGACTGTCCTTGCCTTGTGTAAGAGTGTTTGTAAGTGGTTTTTTTTTAGTAAAACGTTTTTTCTTTTCCCAGTCGATTGTTTCCAATTGAAGTTTAGTTAATTGAGATAATTTATTTAAAATTTCTTGTGGACAATTAGTAAATGGATCGGGATATGAATAGACGTCTAAGAAAAACAATACAATATGTCTAGACAATCAATTTCACTAGTGAACGAATTCTTTTACCTTTAGTATTAACAATTTTCTCTTGCTGAATACGAGATTTAAGATTTCGTTGTGTTGATGGAAGAAGTGTCGATGGTAATGCTGTTGAATTAGTTAATGTTTGTCGTGCTTGCCGTAGATTTGTTGTTGAAACATTTGTTTTGAATTTTTCAGCTGATATTAGTAAATTACTTGTTGTTGATTCAGCTATTGCTCGTTGTCGTACAGGATTTCCTCCTGCAGCTGTGCTTCGATAGGTAAATAACGTTGAATTTGTTGTAGCTGCTGGTGGTAGTAATGCTTGTGTAGTTGTACTTGTTGCCATCGATTGAACAGGTAAAGCCAAATCAATTTGTGTCGGAACGATTATTGTCGATTCATGATTTACAATTCGATGTTCTATAAATAAAATAATAAACAATGTAACATGCACGTTGACTAACAGCGAAGAATAAGAGAAAAAAAATCAAGTCTACAATTCGATACGTCAGAGAAAAGGAGAGAAAGTTCTTTTTTTCTACTACTACTACTGCTGTTGTTGTTTTATTTCTCAATATTTGATGTTGTCAATTCTCTTCTTCTCTTTCCTACGTATTTGCAGTTAAGTTACTTCGGCAAGATATTCTTTGTAGTTATTTTTCTTTTTTCTTCAACATCTTTACCTCAAGAAAAAAAAAGAAAACTTTTCTTTTCTGCTGCCTTCTTCTCCTTGTTTTGCATGACGTAAGTGGAGAAAACAAAAAATTCTTAATTCTAACCGATCGAAACGTTCTGTGTCTGTGTTTTTCTTTTTCGAAAGAAATCAAATACTTTGTCCTTCGATTTTCAACGTTGGACTTGCACGTGTGCCTTGTTGTGGTGTTTTGGCAAGTGTACCAGCTGATGATGTTGTCACAGACAATGTTGAAGTCGAATGTTTACTCGAAAAATTCGAATTCGTACTTGTATTACTATCTTTTGATAATTTGAAAATCATCACACTATCATTGACGTAGTTCAAACGTTGAGCTTGCTTGAGATTTGTTGCATTGACAAGCGTTTTAAATGAGGAAACATAACGTTTGTTAGACGACGATGGAAGTTTAGTTGCATCTGAATAAATAATTTCGAAATAAAGTTAATTGAAGTAAAACAAGAAATATTAGACCTTGTCGTGACAGACTGAGTGTTGACGAAATAAGGAACGAATCGACGATGCCATCGGTGAAAACTTGATTTCGTGGTATTGACCGTTGAGATTTTTTAGCATTTTGAATATTAGCTCGATGTGAAAGATCATTTGACGATGGGAGTCTATCAAAATCAAACAAGAGTAAAAAACAATGTTCTCATTATTAAAATATTTAATTCATAAGAACAAAAAAACAAAGAAGCACTTTGTTTCATCATTTTGAATTAATTTGGCTAGAATTGATTTCCACTCATTAAATGAAATTGGCGCATGAGTCTTCCAATGACACGATGCTGGTATACTCGCCGCACAAGTCATTGCTAAGCTCTCGTTGATAATATTCTTTCGCAGGCAATATATAGCATTTATATCGATTCTTTCACCTAATTGCTTTCTATTTATTTAAAAGATTAAATAGAAATTTATAGAATAAGAAAATTTGTCGAACTAACGTTAAGTATATTTAGTTACTTTTCACTTTAATTTTTTCGTTGTTATGCACTTCTGTTAAAGTAAGTATGTCTCATTGCACATCGTATTTTTAGCATATAGAGAATTATGTGTTTTTTTTGCAATACTTGTTCAATATATAAGTGAGAAAGAGAGAGAGAGAGAGTGAGAGAGAAGAAAAACAGGCGAGAAATAATAAAAGAAAATCGAAAAAAAAGAAAAGAAATAAGTTATTATTGGTTTAGGAAAACAGATACGTTGTTTTTCTTTGCTAATTAAATTTCAACTGAAAACAAACAAAATCTCAATTAACGTTTTGTTTTTTCTTCAGTCATCAACAGAGAATTAGAATTGAAATTTATGCGCACATAGATCGAATGTGTTTCTATGTGTAATCAAAATTCAATCATTTCGAAGCGCTTGATGATTTAATCAAGCAAGAAAAGTCAAGTCACTTTCTTGAACGTTTAACCGAAATGAAGAACCTAGCAGATGTCACTAGTTGATAATCGAATTTGAAAATCGATTCCTGAGTTCGTATTGTTCAGTGATGAATTATTTCGAATTAAATTCGGTAACTATGCGTGTAGAAATCGAAAAAAAAACCTTGAATTTAATCAAATACTTTTCTATTTGCTCGACAAAGTTATCCAATCGAAAAACTCGTTGTATTTTTTCGAACCGAATCTCAATCTGTCTGTTTTTTCTTATTCTACTACTTAACAAAAAAAGAACTATCTCGAAAACTAAATCTAACCATGGCATTTGATAATTCATCGTCAGCTGCAACTGATGAAATACGTTTACTTCTTATCGGTCCACCTAAAACTGGCAAATCATCTATAGCGAATATTCTCTGTGGTGCCAATGTATTTCCAGTTGGTACATCGAGTTCAGTGAATTCAGCTACGCCAACTACACAATCGAGACATTATACTAATAAGAAGATTCTTGTTGGCAAACATCTACTAGTCGTTGATGCACCTGTACGAGCACATATGCGTTATTCTTTCAAAAATGAAAATTATTTGTTTTCTTTCTTAGCCGTTATTTATTTTAAAAGATTCGACATCGAATAATGACGATATGAGACGATTAGCGAAATGTTGTGCATTGGTGAGTCCAGGTCCACATGCGATTTTTCTTATTCTAAGCTGTGATGATGCCAAAAACGAACGATTTAACATGAAGCAAATTGTCACGACTGTTTTCGGTAAGAAGCTCTCGAACTGGGCTAAAAAAAGAATCTTATAATCGAAATTGTATTTTCTTTTTCTCTTCGGTATTCAGGCGCCGAAGCCCTTGAACATTCAATCGTTGTTTTTTCATTCATTGATCGTTTACAAGGAAAAGGTTTGTCCGTCGATGATTGGATCAATAAAGAATGTAAACAACAAGCGTTACTCGAAGCTTGTAACCATCGTTATCTTGTCATTGATTCGTCACATAATGATCAAAATAAACATTTCGATTTCATCAATCGTTCGTTGGCCATGCTAGCCGAATTATGGAAACGTGAACGAATATTTCATTCGAAAATGTTCGAAGATTTAGAACAAGAAATTCAACGACAAGAAACACATCGATGGGATCTTTTTCAAAAGAAACTTGGATATGATTTTCACGGGTCAGAAAAAGCCTTAAGACTTCTTTTACGAGAATATATGAGAGACGAATTAGAACGAGAACCTATTCTAGCTGAAGCAGATTATCTTGTCGTAGAAAAATATCTCCAACCAATTGTCAAATCATTATTACAAGAAGTTGAACGATATCTTGAAGAAGAAATTGTTAGTACTTAAAGGACAAATAACAACAACAATTCAATCTTTTTTTTTTAAAAATATTTATTCCTCTTATTCACGCAATTCGAACCAAGCAAAACATTCTTGTCTTTTTTTTCTTTCTAAATTTATCTTTTCTTTTTTTTTTGATTTGTCAATTTACAACAGTAAATCTCAATGGATTGATCAAAAAACAAAACAAAACCACATATCTCCTATCTTTCTTTTATCGTATTTGTTGTTGTTTTTTCTCTCTCTCTGAAACTTACATAGCTGATGCACTGTAGAATAGATCGGTTGTTGCTGTTGACATTGTAGCAGTTGAATTCAGTGTGTTCAGTTGAGACGCATATACTTAAACATCAGCACAGCTACAGTTGTTCCCCGTGAGTTGTACGTTCTTTTTCTATGTTCCTACTCGTCTGAAATGAGAGAAATTCTTTGTCTATAATCGATTTAATAATTCAGAAAAAGAAATTAAAAAAACCTATAAAAGTGAAGAGAGAACAAGAGAAAACGAAATCTTTCAATGAATTAAAAAAATATGTTTTGTGAGACAAAATGCAAAGAATATGTACATATATGATGAATGACAAGAAACATTATTGTCGTTCTTAATGACATGCGTGCTCTCATAGTGTTTGCTTTTCTTCTTCTTCTTTTTGTTGTATTATTGTGACTAGAAGGGTCTCTTTTAAAATCGATCTTTTTCGTTTTTGTTTTTTTTTCTTTTTTCAGATTGTTGACTATATAATCATGAGTCGTCTTTGGAAGATCGGTTCGATCTATTCTCGGCTATCAGGAATGATTGAAGGTGGACATTTAAAATCGTCTGAGATACCAGTTTGGTATGCGATCTATAAACGTTTTCCACCTCTACGTGAACCGAAGTATCTATCATTGACGGAAGGTGATCTACCAAAAGAATATACACCACCGAAGATCTTGTACGATGAAGATATCATTCGACAAGCTTATTACGAAGATATTGATGATGGTGAAATCATCAAATTGAAAAATCATGAAAGAAAAACACGAGCACAGATATTTATTGAAGAATATTTTAAATTAAAAGCTAAACAACCAAAGCAAATTTCACATCCAGAATTGTTTCGCTTGACTTTAGAACATTTACAACAACATGGACATCCGATTATGTTTAAAATGAGTAAATCATTTGAATCAATCAATCAATTCGATTTAAATATTCTATCATGATAATTTAGATTCCGAAGCTAAATATCCTCAAGTTGATTCGACAACTGATTCTCAAACAGCAACAGTAGCAGGAGCAGCAGCTGAAAACGCTTCCAGTTCAGATCCTGAAGTATTCGAAACCGAATGGGAACGTAATCATAAAGAAGGTTACTTGCCATTAAGTAAAAATACTTATCAATATCGTCGTCTTCAACCTCAACGTGTTCAAACATCACTCGGTGAAAAAGCAATTACCGATTCGAATGTTGTTCATCGTCGAACAGATGGTTACATTCATTCGACTGTTCGGGGTGATGAAGTCAAACAAACAGAAAATCCTTACATGCCAGGAGAGAATGTTCAACCATTGATTCCACCGACATTTATTCAACAGAATATGTTACGACATGGCAAAGTTCATAATGTTTTTACACGTGAACAACACGAACAAGATCCGTTCTTACGTTTACAAGATCGTGTCAAGAACTTAGAATCGTGGAAACAACCACCGTTACATGCGAAAGTTTTTCGAAGAAAATTTCGAGCGAAAAAATTTCTTGTTGATATACCGGGAATTTATGATAAAAAATAGTTTTGTTTTTTGTTTTTCTTCATAATAAACCGTTTTTTTTTGTTCTCATAATCGAGGATGATGGATAGCAAACGAATAGAACAAGACGAAGATAGGCGTATGTGATTTAGATATGAACACACTTTTTTCGACTTTTTCAAAAACAACTTCACAAATTGATAATTGTTCGATTCTATCGAATTCAACGCAATTTCTTCAAGATGCACAATCATTTCTTCTTCTTCTCGCGCAAATCGACGAGATCAATTGGTCTTTAATTCGACTAACGACTTCATCGGATAAATCTCTTCTCACTCTCGATCATTCATATACAGATTTAGGTGATCGAACACATCATTTATACATCGATATACCATTTCGTTGGCCAAATGAACGACCTATTTGTCGAACAAATTTGCCCATTGACTTTTCTATTGACTCTTGGTGTCCGAAAACCAGTCGACTGATGGAAATTATACAAAATTTTCATTCGATTATCGATGATTTACAAACATTTTGGACGCAATTATCCGATTTAGAACGTGATGCCATTGTACTCGATGAAAAACCGATTTCCTATGCGTCTACAAGTCGACGATTGAAAATCAATGATAATATTCATATTCAAGTTCAAGTAAATAAATTCAATCAAAATCAATGGCCGTTCGTCTATTTGCAATTAGATTGATCCGTACAATCCAACTGCATTTCCTTCGATAACTTTTCACGGTCCATCGATGCTGATTCGAACGTTCGATGAACGTCTCGAACAAAATCGATTCTATTGGAATGAAGGTCATTCGAATATCATTGTTAATCTCGAACATATGCTTGATATCACATTTCCGAACAATGTTTTCTGTCAAATGAAATCCTCGAATAACGATGAACGAGAATGTGGAATTTGTTATGAATCAACAATTGAAAAAGAAAATGAGAAAATCATTTATTGCGAAACCGAACATTGTTTTAAACAGTATCATGAAAAATGTTGGAAGAATTGGCTGAGAAAAAAGCTACCACAACGTAATGCTTGCGAAATTCTCGATATTGTTATCGATGAAAAAAATCAAACGACAACAGCGAGTGGACCGTGTCTTTTTTGTAAAAAAAATCTTATTCTTAGTTAGTTAAAGCAAATAAAGTGTTAACAAGTAAAACAAAATGAATAATCAGTTTTGTCATTTGAGAAAATCTTATGTGTATGCGTGGAATCTATCTCAAGTTTCTGACTCTGTTGGATAGATGGCGTCGGCAATCTTTTGCTTTTCTCATTTTTGTTTTCCTTAATAAAATTAGGTCAGTTTTCACGAGATTTATTTCAAACTAAATTTTTTTTTCTTCGACAAAAAAAATTCTTTTGCGTATTTATGAATGGTTTAAATTTTGATTAGTTACTCAAAACGAATCTAGTTATTTCCTTGAAGTAAAAAAAAACAAGAAGAAAAAGAACGAAGGACAAGCACAATAATAAATAATAGCTATAATCATATATATATATAAGAGCGAGGCGTCGTTGATGTCATTGTCGCTTTAGTATTATTAACTGTTGTCGCGAGAAAGGAAGAAAACGAAACAAAACACCAAAGAAAAAAAAATGTTGCTCAAATATTTCTTCTTCACATTTGTTAATACATGTCATATCGATGGGTAATTTATTAATATCAATACCAAGTACTGTTTCATTGCCGATATTTGGTGTTGGTTTGACAACACTTTGTTTAAGTTTATGTTTTTGTTGTTATTTATGGAGGTAAAATTTGTTTTCTTTTTTTTTTTCGTTGAAATAAAATATTAATTTTTTCTGCTTTCTAAGATTGAGACGAGATACGTTGAGAGAAAAAGGATACCGAAAAGATCAATATATGCGTTGCAAAGTTAAAAATTCCGTAAGTTCGGTTTGTTGTCATTCGATGAGAATCTTAGATTTTTATACGTATTTTAGAATTGTGTCATTTGTTTGGAAGATTTCTTTGAAGACGAAGAAATCGCCGTATGTCCATGTGAACATGCATTTCACAAACGTTGTTTATCACCTTGGCTACAGCATAATTGCACATGTCCTATGTGTAATACATGTGTCAAACCCGAAATGTCAGGTTCATGTCAACTGCCTGATATACTCTAATCCATATTTTTCTTCTTCTGTTTTTTTTTGTTTTCTGTCAGTTAAATTTATATCGTGTACATCTATGTATTTTTCGAATGCGTTCATTGACCGGTTAGAATCGAAAGTGAAGACAGTGCTAAAATCTTGACTTTAATATTCTTCGTCTTTTCAAATAAAGATGATTACAAGTGCATGTTAATAAAAAAAACACTGTTCTTCGTCATTTCTTTCTCGACATATTAAATATAATTTTCATTAATATGTCATTAACATTAGAAAATTAGATAATATTTCTTTTAGCACGACTATTTGAAGAAAATAAATTTTTATCCTATAGAAATATTAACAAACAAAAAAGAAGACAAAAAAAAATAAGTTAGTTTGAAACAATATTTTTACGATACTTCGACCGAAGTTTTCCTAAATGTATATGAATACTACGTATTTTTTTATCGAGCTCTGACTGATCACGTCTCTTTGCATTACATAAATGTGGAGAAATCAGTTTTTGTACTTCATTTGCATCGATTTTAATGTTCGGTTCGCCAGAAATATATTGACATAATTTTGGACAGCGATCAAGTTTTAATAAAAATTCTCTATGTTTATATTTGTTGATATAGTCTCGAATAATTTCTTGTAAACGTTGTGGTAACTTCGAAAATCTATTCGCTAGAAAAAAAATAAAGAAAGTTTAAAATCTTTTATCTTGTTTGGATTAGAATTACTATCGCTCTCTTCGTCGTCTGATGATGATTCTTCGCTTATTTCTGGAGCTAGAGCAAAATTATAAAACTTATTTTTTGAAAAAAACAAACAATTCAGCACAGACATATATTTTCTTGATTGGAGGAACGTGCGGAAGATGTCTGTTCGGATCGATGTGGAAAGCAATGACAACCTGAACAATGTTGAGAAAGAATCTTCTCTTGTAATTGTCGATTAAGTTTTTTCATTGTTCGATATTTTCGGTAGAGTTTCGATTGATAAACATGAACTTTGTCATCTCGACGGTGAACGAGTTCATTCGTTAATGAATAGAGTTTGGTAAAATGTTTTCGAGATACTTGATCCATGGATGACAAATCTTTTGAGGAGAAGAATTCTTCTTTTATTTGATTTTACTTGAGGAAATACAATATTTGTTTACCTGGCGATGATAAATCTTCAGATGATGAACTCGAATATCGTCTCATCATGATGACAGACAGGTAGATAGTGAAAGTTATAGAATTTCTTTGTACGATTTCAAATCGATAGATGTCAGCCTGTTTTTAAAATAAAATTTAATTCAAAAGAAATATATATATATATATATTATTTTTGACTTAATTGAATTTGTTCTATGAATAACTTCGTATTTTTCTTTAAAAATCAAACGAACAAAAGATTAGAGAGAATCCAGTTGGATTATAGTGTTATGACAACGGAATAGTTCATGAAAAGAAAAAGAATGGCGGTTATTAGACATATTCTCTTTTCTTTTATTACCGTAAAATGAAGTATCAAGTATGGACGAAAAGATTTCTTATCTCAAATATATTGAGTTTTACTCGTTTAGACTGAATACCAACGAAATTTTCAAAAACGAACACCGAGAGCAATCGATGATTATACAGTTCAGCCTCGAAAAGTGCATGAAGGTTGGTTTTTCTTTCCATTGTGTTATATTATTCTTTTTTTTTGGTATAGCTCCGATAAGACGTCGATCATCATTGTCACCAGCTCGTCGTCGTGGACATTCATTACCATCATCACCGAACCGAAATAATAATAATTTTGCGGTTATTGGTCCGAATGAAAAATTTTCTAGTTCATATTTATATCGTTTACGACAGCCTGTTCAAACTCAGACTCGTCCTACTAAAGCACGAGAATATGCTATCCTAGGACGAAATGAAAAATTTCAAGACAATGCTGTTTATCCTTTACGAAAACCGTTGGTTGATCAATCAGTAAATGTAAGAAAGCTTGGATATTGAAAAAGAAAATCAAAATCAAATAATCGATTTGATCTAGATTCAATCAAGAAAACATAAACATGATAATCATTCATGTGGAATTCAGACTGTAAATTATAAAGATTAAAAAAAAGAATTCATTTTTCATTGAAATTTGTTCATTTAGGAACTTAAACAAGCTCCATTCGTATCTTTTGATCCTCATTATGGCCGAGAAACAGTACCCGTTCGAGTATTTAATCGTCGTTTAGTCTGTCAAATGTTGATTAGATTTTGCTTGTCTAGAATCGTATTGGTGCTCAAAGTGAATATCAACAACAATTCCTTTGGAAACAACCGTTAGGCGATTTAGTTGGCGATCAAATGCTTGTTGAAGATGCAAAAGTCGTACGTTTGTTTTCACATAAAAAAAAGTCATTGTCTAAAAACAAACATTTATTCAGCGTGATCGTCGTTCTGATCCTGCAATGCCTTTATCAGTAATCGATCCATCGGAAAAATTGATTCAGGAAAAGCGTGTGGTCATTTCACCGGCCGAAGTTAATGTCGATCGTTCATTGGCACAACCCGTTGCTCGAGTTGTTCCATCGGCTCAATTGAAACGTGATCAAATCAGTGAATATCAAGCTCGATACAAACCAATTGTTGATCAGAAAAAACCACGAACACGAAAAGCTTTCGAAGCTGAACAAGCCGAAGAACGAGTAAATAATCATTCATCAAAGAACGAAGTTTTCAAATGTTAAATTTAAATAGAAACAAAAGGAAATTGAACAAGCTGAACATGCTCATACGGATGATGAATGTGCAAATGTCAATGTGAATCTCGACAAAAAACCAACACATGGAAATTTGAGGTGAATTTCGTTTGAAAAATCTTTTCGATTTCAAATCATTGTTGTTTTGCTTTTCAGACGTTGGAAATCGGAATATCAAACAACGTACAAACCATTCTGGCGTTTTGATTATAAAGATGGCAAATGGTACAAAGATTCGACTGTCGTACGTTGAATTTTTGTATTGATTTCAAATATCGAAATTGATTTCATTGTTCAGGAAGAATCAGGTTTTAATCCTAATTTATTCTGGTATAAAGAATTAGTTTCTACTCGTCAACGTGCAAATGAATACCGTTCGAATGCTGAAGCCGATCATTTCAATCGTGATCATACTCTTCAATTGCAAACAGGCAATGGAGCAAGTCGAACGTTTCTTGCTTGGGATACAAATGAAACTGATGATACCGATAGTGTCATTTCAATTGAACGGTAAATTTGAAGATTGAAAATAATCGATTCTGAGTTTTGAACAAAACTACATAGAAATCTTCGATGTGAACGAGAAAAACAAGAGAAAAAACAATTTATCGAGAATATTCAATCGAAAATTCACTACCAAGATAAACCGAAAGCCGACAAAGTTGAACGAGTCGCACAGACCGATCATCAAGTCGATCGAATTGTATATCTCGATGAGCCAGTTGCAAGAATTCCTAATATTGCAACTAAAGCTCTAGTTCGAAATCTCAATTCATCATCTGTTCAAGAACAAATGATGTGGGACAGTGAAAGTACATGCAGTCAAAGAACAGATTCAGATCTGTATGTATTCTTCAACCGATTCGTCAAAATTGAAATATATTCGAATGTTTAGTGATTTTAAATCGAATACTGCTCGAGATTTGTACCGAAAACATTATGCTACGAATCAAACAAATGTATCAACTAAACAACAGACAGGTCCATTTGAAACAAACTATTCGTCACCATTGACAAATCATGCAGCTGGTCGGCCGACTCGCGATACACATTTAGCAGACAAACGTCCAGCAACAAGTTTCCAATTGGACTTTGGTTCAACGTCAAAAGCATCGTTTCAAAATCATTTGAATCATTTGAATGATCGTTTTCAACCGAAATATTGTCGAGGTACGAACAATCTTTTTCTGAAGAAAACAATTCGTAATCGGTTGATTTCTATTTAGATGATGATGTTTTATCTGTTCATTCGGCACAATCCTTATCGTCAAGTTGTAGTTTAGCATCACAAACTCTTGAACGTGCTCAACAAAATATGAATAAATACTGGGGAAATCATTCGCCATCATCAGTTAATTCAGCGAAAAAACCATGCAGTGCCAAACAATAAACTCATTTCAAAAAAAAAAGAAACTCTCTTTGTGTGTTTAACATATTTAGGTTATATTATTTGTATACATTTGCTCCGCATGCTTCTTATTCATGTATTTGTTCTCTCTCTCTCTCTCTATGTGTGTGTGTGTGTATGGACAGTAGATTTGTGATATTACAATAAATATCAAAAATAATTCTTAGAAATTTGGGGCAAAAAACGATCGAACAGATGTCGTTTTGTCTGTGTAAATGAAAGAAAAGGAGAAGTTTTGTTAAATATACAGGGGAGGATTGTTTCTTAGTTATTGCATTTTTTCAATGGTCGTTGTCAATAAACAACCTGACGAACGAATATGCCACTTATGTGAAAATTGAAATACTCTCAGAAAAAGAAATCAATTCAACAATAAATCATGGCTATTGCTAGTTCACCTCGTCGTGAAACTAACGCACGTTTACGCTCAAGTGGACCATTGGAAACCGATGGTTTTACCGTGAAATCTCTTTTAAAAAATGCTAAAGTAGTTTATCGTTTTATATGTTGACCCGAAAATGTTCTCGTTTCAATGAATTAGGTCAATGCACCACCATCAGCCTTTGCAACACGTATTCGAAATAGTAAACCAACAGCGTTTCGAAAATTTTATGAACGAGGAGATTTTCCTATTGCACTTGAACATGATACAAAAGGAAATAAAATTGCTTGGAAAGTAGGTTTTTTTTCTGTGTGAAATCATTCAAAAGTTAATTCTTACGTTCAGGTTGAAATCGAAAAACTCGATTATCATCATTATTTACCTTTGTTCTTCGATGGTCTCTGTGAAATCGAACATCCGTACGATTTTTTTGCTCGTCAGGGTATTCACGATATGCTCGAGCATGGCGGAACTAAAATTCTTCCTGTTATACCTCAATTAATCGTACCAATTAAAAGTGAGCTCAGATTTCTCGTTTCATTCGAAATCAAATCTTTTTTTTTTGTTATAGATGCATTAAATACACGTAATCATAAAGTTATTTGTACGACATTGAAAATTCTCCAACAATTAGTCATGTCAGCTGAAATGATCGGCGAAGCACTCGTTCCGTACTATCGACAGATTTTACCAATATTTAATCTTTTTAAAAATTGGAATTGTACGTCGAAAAAATTTGCATTTTCGAATCTTTAAATTTAGCTTTTTTTTCCCGCGTAAAAAGCGAATTTGGGCGATGGAATTGAATATGGCCAACAACGTCGTGAAAATATCGGGGATTTAATCAATGAAACACTCGAAGCATTCGAACGAAACGGTGGTGAAGATGCATTCATTAATATCAAGTAAAATAAGACAAAATAAATGTCTACGTATATATTGACTTTGTTCTTTCAAAGATATATGATACCAACTTATGAATCAGTGATGCTCAATTAATACGCGCAAATCACCTTGACTTGTCCTTTTTCTTTTTTAAATATTCATTTCCTGTATTGTACTTGTATTTATTTATACAAAATAATATCTCATCGACAAAGAAAAGAAAATGAATTTTGAAATCGATCACTGTGTGTCGAAACAACAGAGAATAAGAAAAGCACAATCTAAATCGGTGTATATAACAAATAATCTTGTAGTTTAGCCGTTAATACAATTGATTCTAATGTTGATTTTTTAAAATTTCTTAAATTTTGTCGAATTAATAATCGACATAAATGTCTGAGATCAGGTACTTGTTTCATTGATTCTTCAATTCGAAGAATAAACGGTTGAATATCATCATGATTCAATGGAATGAAATCACTAGTTATTGGAATGAACGTTTGCAGCTTTGGTATTAATTTCAATGCATGTTTATGACCGAGTGTTTTGAGAAATAAATTAAGAAAATCATAATTGAAATGATTCAATGAATTTTTTGTACATAAACTCAAACCGTAATGTTCATCATTTTTACAAAGTAAAAGATTTGTTTGAATGAAATAATTAATTAAATTTAAAATATCATTTAAAACCATTCGACGTAGATGATATTTCAATATTAACAATAAATGTGCGTTTAATAGAAGAAAATCTTGCGAATTGATATGAAGAATTTGTTGAGGTGATGTAAGAGAAACAATATCCATCAAACGTAAACATGAACAATTCGATTCCAATAGTAAACGAATGATTGGCAACGATTTGTTTGTTGTTGTTTCAATGGCAACATATAAATACGAATGTCCATTCGAATCACATTGATATAAATCACAACCAAATCGTATTAATAAATCGACCATATCGAAACTACCCATGAGTATAGCATGTTCTAAATAGCTCATGCCATATTGATCACGATGATTTATGTTCATATCGAAATTTGTTAATAAACGTTTCATTGATTCGACATTACAACGTGAGGTAGCTATTTGCATGGCGTTTATTAAACGATCTTGTTTAGATTTTTCATGAGGACGTATGAAATTCTTTGATTTTGCTTGCGTTGGATAATCATTGATTTGTCGTTCATATTTACCTTTTGTTGTTGTTGTTGTTGATTGTGATTCATTTTCATCGCTATCAGTTAAACCATCTTCGTCATCATCGTCGTCATCACGTTCGGCACCTGTCGTTGAATTGTCAATATCATCATCGATACGATTATCTGTATCATTTTCATCACTTGTTTCATCATGAATATCATCGAATACTTCATCTAAACGTATTTGTGACGATGGAGTATCAAGCGAAAATACACGAGACAATAATGTTCGTGCTCGAGTCAACATCTAGAATGAACAACGAATGAAAGAGAATGAACTATGATCGGACACTGACCGGACTCAATTTCAATACTAATACTTCAAGATGTCAGATGCACACATACAAACTTCTTTTTTTCTTTCTCTTCTTCGATTGAATAGAAAAATTCCTTTTTTTTTATATTAGGGCATGAGGTAATCTAGAACATACATCCGATCGAATAAAGGCAAGCTACACAAGGGAAATGAGCCGATATATGCAATCAAATTTTTATTTTGATAGTTTTTTTTTGTAAAGAAACAAAAACATGTACGAGACTCGAATGAACAAGAATTTGTTTTATTTAATCCATCAATCGAATAAAAAAAACTAGCGAACAATAATATTCCTCCTTTTTTCCCGTGCACTTTATTCAGAAATATATAGAACAAACAAAGCAATCGGAAATTGAAAGTATCTTGATTTCTACTTGTTTTAATTAACTCGCGTATATATGTAAGTATTTTTGTTGTTTTGATTGAAATCTATTCTCACTACTGACTTACCTTATATTCATTTATAAATATATTCAATGTAAAATATATAACGATCGTCACACATATAAAATACAGCAAAGAAAACGCATGCGTGCAGCGAGCCGAGAATAGATGAATCTTCTTCTTCTTTTTTTCCTCTCCTTGCCTAACATTAGTTTATGCTATTTCGTTCTTTTCTTTTTTTTCCTTCGCATTTCTTTTTTTTTCTCTCTCTCTCTAGTAAGATTAACTTTCCATCATCCTCATCATCATCAACAAACGCTCCAATTGCTGTTATTTTTTCTTCTTCTTCTTCTTCTTCTTTTTTTCTCATATATTTTTTTTGCGATTCCAACTTGTCTGAACGCTTAGGTTAACAGAACAAGAAGAAAAAGAAGAAGAAAAGAAAGAAAAAAGAAGCAAGAAACGTTTTGGTTTAGTTAGCAAATATTTTTTTTATTATTATCATTAAATTCTCAGAAAAATTTTGCTTCAAATAACAAGAGATCAAACATATTTCTTGTTTGTTGTTGTTTTTCTTCTTTCCATCGTCATACTCGAATTGATCGTTTCAACTATCAATAAGAAAGAAATCATATTTATTATTGTTTTGCTTGTTAATCGAACTATGTTTAGAAAAAAAAATGATTTTATTATTTTCGAATTGACATTATTGTCATTAATTCGATTTCAATATGAGAACAGAGCAGAATAAAAATAATAACATGTTTGAAAAATATTATTTTGTAAAAGTTACATGGGTTTCATTCTATTCAAAACTTCGTAATTGAGAAGAGAGATATAGCGTGTTGATATTTCAAAGTTATTCTTTCTCTGTTCTGTATTATGTTAATAACCATTCGATCTACCAAAAACATCTTTGGTACAGTTTATTTTCGGTTTGAATAAATGGTAATTGAGCATGAGTCTTTAATCGTTGGAAAAGATCGTGAATTTCTGCGACATTTTTTTAGCCGTGTATAAGAATAAATGCATTATGACAAGGAAGTTTACAAGTTAATTCTTCTAGTTCATAATCAGGTAAATAATCACAAAGAGGACCAATTGTACATAATCTAAAGTTGGATTTTGCATTCCAAAGGATATGTCCATTGATGAATAGATTCCGTTATCAATTTGACTGTTTAGAATAGCATATTAATATTTAAATCAACGTCACTACCGTAAAAAAATAATAGGACGAGTAGAAAAACAATCAATTGATTCAATACAAATCGTTAAAATTGAAAGATATCGTGGATTATTATTTCAAAGTGTCACTATTCAAAGGTAAACCGATGAAGAAGAATGAGATGATGATGATGATGATGCAATAGCAATACCTATCAAAGACGTTAAGATGTATACTGTGAGTTAACGTCAATCGTAACATTCGTGCTATCAGGTTGCCTCTTCTTTCGTATTTCTATAATTAGAATCTGTTTATCATTATAATGTGTCTGCTGTTCCTTTTTTTTCGTTTCTTCTGATATTATATAATAGAACGAATAAAATCGATAAATGTCACAATGATAATCAAAGGTCATAGAAATATTAAAAAAAACTAATGTATCGAATTTATTATTTGTAAATAAAAACGAAAGAGTAAAAAGAGAGACGAGAAAAACAAAATCAAACTATAAAAAAAAACCATGTTCGTTTTTTTTCTCTATCTAATGAAGTTTATTTATATTGTTTATGGATGATGATGGCTTTTTCTGCCAGAAATCATTATGAACAATTACAGCATCGCATTGAATTGAAAAATGTCTTATTGGAATATTTGTAAAACGTTTGCCACCTGAATTATATTTAAACCATTTGTCAACCATTATTTCTGTGATTATATTTGGACCGATACCATGAATTTTTTCGATAATATCAGTCTCAGGAATGTACATATAAATAGAACGAAATTGAAGACGATGATCACGAAATAGAATAACAAAATGTCGAGCTTCACTGGATTCGATTTCCTAGAATAGATGTCAAACTTTAGAAAATGATCCTTTTTTTCTTCTTCTTTAGTCTCGATTTACTCGAATGATAATCTCACGTTGACGTTCATTAGGTTGTCCAGCAAGAACGACTTGTTTCAATGAATTAACAATCGTTTGTCGGTTCGATTTCGTTGATAATAATGCCGAATTTCGAATAAAACGCGAACCTGAAGATTTCGTTTTTGTTGTACAATTAAAAAAAAACTACGAGAAGTTGATTTTCTACCTGTCAAAGACGTATTTAACGATGTCATCGATGCTGTAAACTGCGAATCATCGAAAATTTCATCGATGAAACTCGTTGATTTCTTCTTTGGTGTTTGTGTTTTCGAAAGATTATTCAAACTTCCACTTGTCATTTGAATTCCTTTGGAATTTAACGATGTTGATGAATCGTAATAGCCTCGATGAATATGACAACTGCTAGCAGCTCGATTCATTTTCGATTTGGATGCTGCTGTCGGTGCAGTTAAACTTGGCGACATCAAATCGAACCGTGTGAGACTACGTTTGGGTGTTTGAACTTGATTCAATGAACTCGAATAACTGAGATCATCGTCAACGGAAAAAAATGATGACAGTGATGTTTTACGTTTCAAACGTTGACGATTTCGAGCTGCTGCAAAGTAATAATCATTCGTTGACAATGGATCGAATTCGAAACGTTTTTGTTCTAAATGTGCTTGTAAAATATTCGAACGTTGCTTGTTTGTTTCGTGTCGACGTTGAGCAAGATATTCTTCGAATAGACGATGTTCATTTTGTCGTTCGTTAGCATCGATTTGCCGTTCAGCTTTTTTCATTAATTGTTCTTCACGACGTTGCATTTGATGACGAAGAAATGTCTCCTTTTTCGTTTGTATTCGTTCGACATCAACTAAATTCGAGTTTGATTCGAAGATTTGCTCTTCGATTAACGGTGCTGGAATTCGTTCGTTTGAAAATCGTTTTAGTTTATCTTTAATATCATTTAATTCAGCATTCAGTTTATTTAAAGCTGGTGTCGAACGGTATTGTGTTCGAGTTTTTTCTGCGAGATTACTTAGTTCTCCAATACGTTTGAATGATGTTGTCGAAATTGGTGTTGGAAATTCCGTATTTATATTCGGTATATCACAATTAAATTGTTTTTTCCATAATTCTCGTATAATCTGCATGATAGCAAGCATTTCTTCTTTACTCAATGGTTTACTCAAATCGACGATAGCTGATTTGTTTGTTATTGGCTCGTGAATATCATCTGGATGTGTCGTTTTAGTTCCGTCACTTAGACCTGAATCACTTGGTGATTCTTCCATAAGACATGGTAAAATTGTTGGAGACGATTCATGATCGTCGTGCGAATGATAAACATTCTGAAATAAAGTTCGTAGTTGAATAGAAGAAAAAAAATTGAAATAATTTACGTCAAGTACAAGAGATGAACATGAAGGAGGAGGAGCTGGAAGAGGAGGAGATGTTGGATGATCTCCTACTGCAATTGAATCAGGTACTTGATCTTGAAGAGGATTTGTCATTGAAGATGAACTTGATGTGGACGATAAATGACGACATAAACGTTGTTTCTTTGCATTCAATAAAGCTCTACGTACATGAAATTGATTCTTTTGAGATATTCTTTTATTCTCTCTCTCTCTCTCTCTCTCTCTCTCTCTCTCTCTCTCTCTCTCTCTC
>ERZ778019.2336-NODE-2336-length-18733-cov-18.936771_pt1 | contig 18733 bp, 9 predicted proteins | sample MGYA00375749_ERZ778019 | MGnify/ENA primary metagenome ERZ778019 (study PRJEB29350, sample SAMN05389821) | bioreactor metagenome | isolation source: Ammonium sulfate bioreactor | place: South Africa: University of Cape Town | collected 2014-03-17 ... | reverse complement strand
GTTGATGTCTGAGGAGTAGTAGTTGTTGTTGATGTAGGTTCAATGCATGCAATGATACCGACTGTGACCTGAAAATAGAATAGTTTTTATAGGTATAGATTCATATTTGATTTGTTTTTTCTCTAGCAAAAAATTATTCGTCCTTTAACTCTTTACGACCGTGTGATAGTTTTTGGCATCATTGTCGTGCCAAAATCTGTATACTATGTATTTTACAATTCGGCTTGTCCATGTAACGGTCAGCTATTTCGTGATTCCGTTATGATTTCGTCGTTTTCTGACTCTCTTTTCGTTCGATCAAAGAGAAATTCAACAATCGTTTACATGTAGCTTCTGAGTGAAAACGGAGCTGAACAACATGTAACGGTTTTCTCTTTGATATAACATCGTTAATACGTGAGAAATTTCATAAACCATGTTTTGGCATATTTTTCTCTGCAAGACTCCAAAGCACTGGCTAGTTTTCTTTTCTACACTCATTATTAGTGGTGATAATAAAGTGAATAATTTAATATATCCAACAAAACAGAAAACAGATATGTTGCTAAAAGGTAACATTCCCTCGACAGTTCTATCTCATGGTTTGAATGCAAATTCTTTCTTTATTTTCATGGATTCTCATCTAACCGCTGAACATAAGACACGAATCAATAAAACTTACTCCTGTTGGTGGTTGATCATCATCTGTAGACGTGATTGTAATTGTGACAGTAGTGCCTTCTGGAACTTCAAAGTTTGGTGGAAGAATGACTTTGGGTGATTCATCCGATGGTGGAACAGTGTCGCTTGGTGTTGGAGTTGTTGTTGTTTCGGATGATTCAAGAGTTGATGGAGGCGTTGAGGTGAACGTTTCAGATGTTGTTCCATTTGGATAGACAAAAACAACTGTAAATTCATCGACATTTGAAGGTTCATTGGGTCGATCAGTAGGAACATAAACTACTGTAACAGTAGCTGGACTATCAAATGTAACATTGATCTCTGGATTTTCCGATGGAAAGTTAAGACCAGGTGTATTTGTTGTTGGATTGATATCACCAGGGGGTGATGTTTCTTCCGGTTGTTCGCTGTATGTAACTTGTTCAGGTTGAATATCTACCGGTTGATCCATACCCGTTTCTTCATTACAAACTGGAATAGTTGTAGTTGTTGGTTGTGCTGTTGAAGTTGTAGTAACTTCTGTTACTGGTGACGTTTCTGGAGAGGTTTCGGCTGTCGTAGTGGTCAATGGTACTACGGTCGTCGATGCTGACGTCACTTCCACTGTAGTTGTTGTTGTTTCGATACAAGCGACAATACCAACAGTAACATTCTTAGGTGCATTTGCATCGGTAGTAGCTATGATTGTTAAAACTAAGACTGTGTCACTTGGGACCTCGAAGTTTGATGGAAGGTCAATTTGAGGCGATGTCGATGATGGTGAAACAATTCCATTTACGACTGTACTTGGTGTTGTTGTTCCAGTAGTTTCAGATGGAATTTGAGAAGTAAATGTTTCAGATTCGGTTCCATCTGGATATTTAAATGTAACAACAAATAGTTGAACATTTGATGGTTCATTTGGTCGATCAGTTGGAATATAGATGAGAGTGGTAGTTGTTGGTTCATTGAAAGTGATACTGATTTTTGGGTATGGGGATGGAAAATCGATACCAGGTGTTGATGATGTTGGATTGATATCACCAGTGGGTGAAGTCTCTTCAGGTTGTTCACTGTATGTAACTTGTTCCGGTTGAATATCTAATGGTTGATTCATTCCATTTTCATCAGCACAATAATTCATTGTTGTTGTGGTTGGCTCAAAGGTCGTGGTTGTTGGTGCTTCCGTTTCTGGACTAGTCTCAACTGATGTTGTTGTAGGTGGCAATGTCGTTGATGCTGTAGTTTCAGTAGGTGTGACAGGTGCTGCTTCGGTTATTGTTTCACCAGTTGATGTCTGAGGAGTAGTAGTTGTTGTTGATGTAGGTTCAATGCATGCAATGATACCGACTGTGACCTGAAAATAGAATAGTTTTTATAGGTATAGATTTATATTTGATTTGTTTTTCTGAAGCAAAAATTGTATTTCATTCAATTCTTTGCTGTCGGATGTTACTTTTTTATAGTTAAAAAATGTTTTTGCTGATAACAGAGGTGAATGTGTCCATTCTGACGCAAAACAACCTAAGCAATCTAGATATTCTATCAAAGAAGTAATTGCTGATTAATTTTTTTCTACACACACTATTAATTGTCAGAAAAGGTCTCTTCTCAAAGTTCGTAATTGGATTCGATAATATACATGTTCAAGAGAGAATGAATATATAAAAAACGCATCTCTAACACGCTTGCTTCTATTAACCAGCCGAAACGGGTGTAACGGTCGTATGCTGTCATCTATCATCTTTCTGTTGAGCAATATTTGTTTTCAAGAAGTTCAGATGAAGTCGATGTAATATCAAGAGGCAATTTATCAAGATCAACAACGATTCTCAGGACCATCAATACGGCTGCGTGACGGTACAAAACGATAGCATATACGACCATAACACTTATCGTTACTTTAATCAAATCAAGATGAGAATCAATCAACAAGACTAGACTAGACTAGACTTAACTAAACTGAAAAGACGCGCAAACGAAAACGACATATTTCATATCATGGGTAGTCAATGAACCAAGCACAAATGAGAAAATAAAAGAGAACGAATAGACACGAGAAATTATATCGTACACATCCACCTAACTGCTAAGCATAGCAAATGAATCAATGAATACTTACTCCTGTTGGTGGTTGATCATCATCTGTGGATGTGATTGTAATAACAACTGTTGTACCCTCTGGAACTTCAAAGTATGGTGGAAGTGTCACTTTAGGTGATTCATCTGATGGCGGAACAGTGCCACTTGGTGATGGAGTTGTTGTCGTTTCTGCTGATTCACTAGGTGATGGAGGTGTCGAAGTGAATGTTTCAGATGTTGTTCCATTGGGATAAACGAAAACAACTGTAAATTCATCAACATTCGAAGGTTCATCTGGTCGATCCTTTGGAACATAAACCACAGTGACAGTAGCTGGACTATCCAATGTAACATTAATTTCTGGGTTTTCCGATGGAAAGTTAAGACCAGGCGTTGTTGTTGTTGGATTGATATCACCAGGGGGTGATGTTTCTACCGGTTGTTCGCTGTATGTAACTTGTTCAGGTTGAATATCTACCGGTTGATCCATACCCGTTTCTTCATTACAAACTGGAATAGTTGTAGTTGTTGGTTGTGCTGTTGAAGTTGTAGTAACTTCTGTTACTGGTGACGTTTCTGGAGAGGTTTCGGCTGTCGTAGTGGTCAATGGTACTACGGTCGTCGATGCTGACGTCACTTCTGATATTGTTGTTGTCGTTTCGACACAAGCAACAATACCAACAGTAACATTTTTAGGTGCGTTGGCATCAGTAGTAGCTATGATTCTTAGAACTAAGACTGTACCACTTGGGAATTCGAAGTTAGATGGAAGGTCAATTTGAGGTGATGTCGATGATGGTGAAACAATTCCATTCGACACAGTGCTTGGTGTTATTACTCCAGTAGTTTCAGAGGGAATTTGAGAAGTGAATGTTTCAGATTCAGTTCCATCTGGATATTTAAATGTAACAACAAATAGTTGAACATTTGATGGTTCATTTGGTCGATCTGTTGGAATGTAGATGAGAGTGGTTGTTGTTGGTTCAGTGAAAGTGATACTAATTTGAGGATATGGAGAAGGAAAATCGATACCAGGTGTTGATGATGTTGGATTGATATCACCAGTGGGTGAAGTCTCTTCAGGTTGTTGATCATATGAAACTTGTCCTGGTTGAATATCCAATGGTTGATTCATTCCATTTTCATCAGCACAATAGTTCATTGTGGTTGTGGTTGGCTCAAAGGTAGTTGTTGTTGGTGCTTCTGTTTCAGGAGTTGTTTCAACTAATGTGGTTGTCGGTGGTACTGTTGTTGATGCTGTAGTTTCAGCAGGTGTGACAGGTGCTGCTTCTGTTGTTGTTTCACCGGTTGATGTCTGAGGAGTAGTAGTTGTTGTTGATGTAGGTTCAATACATGCAATAATACCGACTGTAACCTTAAAGTAGAATATTATTTAGAAATATGATTGAAGAGTAGTATAAATTGTGTTTCATCGAATGGAAGTTATTTATTTCTTTGTGAAAAAGTGAAGAAAAACGACAAATTATATCTTAACAATTGAACTACAATGAAACCTCTGATGGTGGACACTATTTTTCAGTCGCATTCATAGAAAATACCTCTCTAAAGTTGACAGTAATTGAAATTAACAGAATAATTTATGAAGGATACAATCAAATATAAAGTGTAACTTTGATAATGTTTAATGATCAATAAAAGAAAGAGAAAAAAGAATCATCCCTCTTCTTGAATCGACGGAAAATCGAGAAGAAAACAATAGTGACCTGGCCTTAGTTATTATGTCACCTTTGTTTTGTCTGTCTCATTGATCACGGGCAATCAAAACGGCAATGATTTATAAACCCGTCAGGTATATATAGCTGATAAATTTCAAATCTCCAAAAACTAGTGCTACCAACATTATTCTTCAAAGTAAAGAGTTTTTGGATGATTAGTCTTCAAATTCCAATAGAGTGTTAAGAGTAAACTCAAAACCGATAGTGAACAATTAATTGATGAAGTTGTCTTCAAATAGTTCACTCGAGAACGTGCAAAACAAATTTGAATCGAATTTTAAAAAAACTACGTTCACCTCTATAAGATGGGCACCTCTTCATAGTGGACACGTTTCACAGTATTCCATTTTGAACTATGAAATCTATCGGAATCGGCACGATAAGATTTACTTCAGAGGTAGACAACGCAGCTAAAAAACGAATCAACTCAATCCATAGACTATGAGAATTACAGTGAATTGATTTAACATATCATCAATTATGTTCTACTCAAATGATGCTACTCTCTCTTTTGGATTGTCCCATGAACGCAGGAGAGACTTCATCCATTATTTTATTTTTTCAAACATAAAGAAGACGAGTAAATAGGAAGACATAATCAGATCATTGTTCTCACAATTAACTCAACTGAACATGATATCACACTAAATTAACAAATTTTTCTTCTCTCCTGTCTCTATAATTTCTCCATTAAAATCAAGCGTGAAAACAAAGACGATGCAAGATATCAAAGAAAGCAATGAAACTTACTCCTGTTGGTGGTTGATCATCATCGGTCGATGTGATTGTAATGACAACAGTAGTGCCTTCTGGAACTTCAAAGTTTGGTGGAAGTGTCACTTTAGGTGATTCATCTGATGGCGGTACAGTGTCACTTGGTGAAGGTGTTGTTGTTTCCGATGGTTCACTAGGTGATGGAGGTGTTGAAGTGAATGTTTCAGATGTTGTTCCATTTGGATAAACGAATACAACTGTAAATTCATCAACATTCGAAGGTTCATTTGGTCGATCAGTTGGAACATAAACTACTGTAACGGTAGCTGGACTATCAAATGTAACATTGATCTCTGGATTATCCGAAGGAAAGTTAAGGCCAGGCGTTGTTGTTGTTGGATTGATATCACCAGGGGGTGATGTTTCTACCGGTTGTTCGCTGTATGTAACTTGTTCAGGTTGAATATCTACCGGTTGATCCATACCCGTTTCTTCATTACAAACTGGAATAGTTGTAGTTGTTGGTTGTGCTGTTGAAGTTGTAGTAACTTCTGTTACTGGTGACGTTTCTGGAGAGGTTTCGGCTGTCGTAGTGGTCAATGGTACTACGGTCGTCGATGCTGACGTCACTTCCACTGTAGTTGTTGTTGTTTCGACACAAGCAACAATACCAACAGTAACATTTTTAGGTGCATTGGCATCAGTAGTAGCTATGATTCTTAGAACTAAGACTGTACCACTTGGAATTTCGAAGTTCGATGGAAGATCAATTTGAGGTGATGTCGATGATGGTGAAACAATTCCATTTACGACTGTACTTGGTGTTGTTGTTCCAGTAGTTTCAGATGGAATTTGAGAAGTAAATGTTTCAGATTCAGTTCCATCTGGATATTTAAATGTAACAACAAATAGTTGAACATTTGATGGTTCATTGGGACGATCCGTTGGAATATAGATGAGAGTAGTCGTAGTTGGTTCATTGAAAGTGATACTGATTTTTGGGTATGGAGATGGAAAATCGATACCAGGTGTTGATGATGTTGGATTGATATCACCAGGTGGTGAAGTCTCTTCAGGTTGTTGATCATATGTAACTTGTTCTGGTTGAATATTTAATGGTTGATTCATTCCGTTCTCGTCAGCACAATAATTCATTGTGGTTGTGGTTCGCTCAAAGGTCGTGGTTGTTGGTGCTTCTGTTTCAGGAGTTGTCTCAACTGATGTTGTTGTAGGTGGTAATGTCGTCGATGCTGTCGTTTCACCGGGTGTGACAGGCGCTGCTTCTGTTGTTGTTTCACCAGTTGATGTCGTTGGCGTTGTTGTGGCTGAAGGTTCAACACATGCTATGATGCCGACAGTGACTCCTGTTGGTGGTTGATTGTCGTCGGTGGATGTAACTGTTATTACGACAATGGTATCTTCTGGCACTTCAAAGTTTGGTGGAAGTATGACTTTAGGTGATTCATCAGATGGTGGAACAGTGTCACTTGGTAAAGGAATTGTTGTGGTTGTTTCTGATGATTCACTAGGTGATGGAGGTGTCGAAGTGAATGTTTCAGATGTTGTTCCATTTGGATAAACGAACACAACTGTAAATTCATCAACATTCGAAGGTTCATCTGGTCGATCCTTTGGAACATAAACCACAGTGACAGTAGCTGGACTATCCAATGTAACATTAATTTCTGGGTTTTCCGATGGAAAGTTAAGACCAGGTGTAGTTGTGGTAGGATTGATATCACCAGGGGGTGACGTTTCTTCAGGTTGTTCACTGTATGAAACTTGTTCTGGTTGAATATCCAGTGGTTGATCCATACCTTCTTCGCCAGCACAGACAGGAATTGTTGTAGTAGTTTCCGGTGAGGTTTCAGTTGATGCAGTTGTTAATGGTACAACTGTGGTGGTTGCTGATGTCACTTCTTCTTCTGTTGTTGTTGTTGTGACCACTGTAGTTGTTATAGATTCAACACAACAAACAATACCAACCGTAACATTCTTAGGTGCATTTGCATCTGTAGTAGCGATGATTGTTAAAACTAAGACTGTACCACTTGGAACTTCGAAGTTAGATGGAAGATTAACTTGAGGTGATGTAGATGATGGTGAAACAATTCCATTCGAGACTGTACTTGGCGTTACTATTCCGGTAGTTTCAGAGGGAATTTCAGAGGTGAATGTTTCAGATTCAGTTCCATCTGGATACTTAAATTTAACAACAAATAGTTGAACATTTGATGGTTCATTGGGACGATCTGTTGGAATGTAGATGAGAGTGGTGGTTGTGGGTTCATCAAAAGTGATACTAATTTCAGGATATGGCGATGGAAAATCGATACCAGATGTAGATGCTGTTGGATTAATAGTACTATCTGGTGATGTTTCTTCAGGTTGTTGATCATATGAAACTTGATCAGGTTGAATATCTAATGGTTGATTCATTCCATTTGCTTTAGCACAATAGTTCATTGTTGTGGTTGTAGGTTCAAAGGTAGTGGTTGTTGGCTCTTCGGTTTCTGTAGTTGTTTCTACTGATGATGTTGTTGTTGGTGGTAGTGTTGTGGATGGTGTAGTTTCACCTGCTGATGTTGTTGGAGTAGTAGTTGTTGTAGATGATGGTTCAACGCATGCAATGATACCAACGGTCACCTAAATTTCAAATGCACACTCAGTTTTATTGTGATAGACTTTAAAAGGTTTGAATATTGTATCATGTAGTCCTTTCGAAAATATTGACATCAAGCCGATCTATTTGATTTGAATTATAGATCACTATCTTCTACCACGAATAGGGCGAACAAAAGTGTGCCTGTGCATGAAGATAGATATAGAATCTTTTATGAAAAGGAAATCAAGTTGACATTAGTTTTATCGAAAAGATCATTTGTTGGAAAACATGCACAGTAGAATACTCTAAATGGCATTTCTACTAGAGAGAACTATGAGAAGTACTAATTCTATTAACAACGACAAAAACAAACGCTCAAACCAATAAAGTTACATCTTATTCAAGCAAGCAGTCTTTTTTGGATTTTGGGGTGCCCCTCAAGACGGACTTGATAAATAAGTGCACTGTTGTATTAATTTAGTCTTTGGAAAATCTTCTACTTAAACAGATAGCAAATAGTTCACAGAACTAGTGTTCAAACATACTGCCAGAAGTAATCTTCGATAAAAGCGTCTTATCAAATTTATATTATGGAACTGAAGAACAGAATAAAACATTGAGCATAATTACGACTACATTCAGTATAGACGGCACAGAACACGAAAGTAATATTTATGTAGAGGAAAGCGTGTAATTTCATCGAAAGAGAGAAGAAATGGATGAAATATTTCCCTATTTGAAATTCTATTGCTTCTAGAAAGTCAGCTTCTAAACTCATCTTCTGATCAATGATAGTTTTTTATCATCCCCACTCCATTCGATTCACCTAGGCGAATCTTAGATTATCAGGAGTTTTACTGTATAGATGTTATTGCAGATATGAATCTCGAACAACAACAAATATTTTGTACTCTAGCGCTCTTTTCATCATGCTTCAGCGACATGATCCGAAAGATATTCATTTTTCATAAAATACTCTATTTGGAAATTAACTTTATCTTCGATTGTTTTAGGTTCACTAGACTGAAAACTTACTCCTGTTGGTGGTTGATCATCATCTGTAGACGTGATTGTGATCACGATAGTAGTGCCTTCTGGAACTTCAAAGTTTGGTGGAAGAATGACTTTAGGTGATTCATCTGATGGTGCAACGGTGTCACTTGGTGTTGGAGTTGTTGTGGTTGTTTCTGATGATTCACTAGGTGATGGAGGTGTTGATGTGAATGTTTCAGATGTCGTTCCATTTGGATAAACGAATACAACTGTAAATTCATCAACATTCGAAGGTTCATTTGGTCGATCAGTTGGAACATAAACTACTGTAACAGTAGCTGGACTATCAAATGTAACATTGATCTCTGGATTTTCCGAAGGAAAGTTAAGACCAGGTGTAGTTGTTGTTGGATTGATATCACCAGGTGGTGAAGTTTCTTCTGGTTGTTCACTGTAGGTAACTTGTTCTGGTAGAATGTCCAATGGTCGATCCATACCAGTTTCTTCATTACAAACTGGAATAGTTGTAGTTGTATGTTGTGATATCGACGTCGTAGTAACTTCTGGTACTGATGAAGTTTCTGATGATATTTCACCTGTCGTGGTGGTCAATGGCAGGACAGTAGTTGATGCTGATGTGATTTCTGTCGTTGTTGTTGTTTCGATACAAGCAACAATACCAACAGTAACATTCTTAGGTGCGTTTGCATCGGTAGTAGCTATGATTGTTAGAACTAGGACAGTGCCACTTGGAACTTCGAAGTTAGATGGAAGGTCAACTTGAGGTGATGTGGATGATGGTGAGACAATTCCATTCGACACGGTACTTGGTGTTAGTATTCCAGTTGATTCAGATGGAATTTGAGAAGTAAATGTTTCAGATTCGGTTCCATCTGGATATTTAAATGTAACAACAAATAGTTGAACATTTGATGGTTCATTCGGACGATCCGTTGGAATATAGATGAGAGTGGTAGTTGTTGATTCATTGAAAGTGATACTGATTTTTGGGTATGGAGAAGGAAAATCGATACCAGGTGTTGATGATGTGGGATTGATATCACCAGATGGTGAAGTCTCTTCAGGTTGTTCACTGTATGTAACTTGTTCTGGTTGAATATCTAATGGTTGATTCATTCCATTTTCATCAGCACAATAGTTCATCGTCGTTGTGGTTGGTTCGAAGGTAGCTGTTTCAACTGATGTGGTTGTAGGTGGTAACGTAGTTGATGGTGCAGTTTCACCAGGTGTGACCGGTGCTGCTTCTGTGGTAGTTTCATCAGTTGATGTCTGAGGAGTAGTAGTTGTTGTTGATGACGGTTCAATACATGCGATAATACCAACGGTAACCTACAATGGTAGTAGTGACAATACAAGTTTGAGATTAAATAATGAATTCGATTAAGTTTTCGTGAAAATATGGTTTTAAAGATCATCTTTGAACTTATTGATCTATCAATCTTGAATATTAGTCTTCTGCATTGGCATTATTGTTTAAAATGTGAAGTTTCATGGAAAAATCTCGTGTTTTTATTCACGTTTTATATTATCATAGCAGAATCTTTATTAATACCTTGCTTATCTCCATCACCAGAATCAATAAGATGAAACTATTTATCATGCATGACCGAATGTCCTGCCATTCTCTATAGAACACAACTCTACCTATCTCAACTGACGTGAAGCAACAAAAATCGGCAAATAGATTCTTTTTACTCTCTCTCTTCCGGTAGCTGCCTGAAAAAGGTTAAAGAGTGCATGAATATTCTCCTCTCGCCTAAAGGATTACATTGGTTTATGCTCTAGAATACTTGTATTCCTAGAAAAACGTTCATCATGATAATGAACTCGTCAAAAAATATACTGTCATGAGCATAGTATTAAAAACTTACTCCTGAGGGTGGTTGATCATCATCCGTGGATGTGATCGTAATAACAACCGTAGTGCCTTCTGGAACTTCAAAGTTTGGTGGAAGAATGACCTTGGGTGATTCATCAGACGGTGGAACAGTATCAATTGGTGAAGGAGTTGTTGTTTCGCCCGATTCAGCAGGTGATGGAGGTGTTGAGGTGAATGTTTCAGATGTTGTTCCGTTTGGATAAACGAAAACAACTGTAAATTCATCAACATTCGAAGGTTCATTTGGTCGATCAGTTGGAACATAAACTACAGTTACAGTAGCTGGACTATCCAATGTAATATTAATTTCCGGATTATCCGATGGAAAGTTAAGACCAGGTGTCGTTGTTGTTGGATTAATATCACCAGGCGGTGACGTTTCTTCAGGTTGTTCACTGTATGAAACTTGTTCAGGTTGAATATCTACTGGTTGATCCATACCAGTTTCTTCATTACACACTGGGATACTTATAGTTGTAGGTTGTGATGTCGAAGTTGTAGTAACTTCTGTTACTGGTGACGTTTCAACTGATGTTTCACCTGTCGTGGTGGTTAATGGTACGACAGTAGTCGATGCTGATGTGACTTCTGTCGTCGTTGTTGTTGTTGTCTCGACACAAGCGACAATACCAACAGTAACATTCTTAGGTGCATTTGCATCCGTAGTAGCGATGATTGTTAAAACTAAGACTGTACCACTTGGAACTTCGAAGTTAGATGGAAGGTCAACTTGAGGTGATGTGGATGATGGTGAGACAATTCCATTCGACACGGTACTTGGTGTTATTATTCCGGTAGTTTCAGATGGAATTTGAGAAGTAAATGCTTCGGATTGAGTTCCATCTGGATAACTGAATGTAACAACAAATAGTTGAACATTTGATGGTTCATTCGGACGATCGGTTGGAATATAGATGAGAGTGGTCGTAGTTGGTTCATTGAAAGTGATACTGATTTTTGGGTATGGAGAAGGAAAATCGATACCAGGTGTTGATGATGTGGGATTGATATCACCAGATGGTGAAGTCTCTTCAGGTTGTTCACTGTATGTAACTTGTTCTGGTTGAATATCTAATGGTTGATTCATTCCATTTTCATCAGCACAATAGTTCATTGTAGTAGTTGTAGGCTGAAAGGTAATTGTTGTTGGTGCTTCCGCTCCTAAAGTTGTTTCCACTGATGTAGTTGTCGGTGGTACTGTTGTTGATGCTGTCGTTTCACCAGGAGTGACCGGTGCTGCTTCTGTTGTTGTTTCATCGGTTGATGTCTGAGGAGGAGTTGTTGTGGCAGAAGGTTCAACACATGCTATGATACCGACAGTGACTCCTGTTGGTGGTTGATCATCATCGGTGGATGTAATTGTGATTACGACAATCGTGTCTTCCGGAACTTCAAAGTTTGGTGGAAGAATGACTTTAGGTGATTCATCAGACGGTGGAACAGTATCACTTGGTGAAGGAGTTGTTGTGGTTGTTTCTGATGATTCACTAGGTGATGGAGGTGTTGATGTGAATGTTTCAGATGTTGTTCCATTTGGATAAACGAAAACAACTGTAAATTCATCAACATTCGAAGGTTCATTTGGTCGATCAGTTGGAACATAAACTACTGTAACAGTAGCTGGACTATCAAATGTAACATTGATCTCTGGATTTTCCGAAGGAAAGTTAAGACCAGGTGTAGTTGTTGTTGGATTGATATCACCAGGTGGTGAAGTTTCTTCTGGTTGTTCACTGTAGGTAACTTGTTCTGGTAGAATGTCCAATGGTCGATCCATACCAGTTTCTTCATTACAAATTGGGATAGTTGTAGTTGTAGGTTGTGATGTCGCAGTTGTAGTAACTTCTGTTACTGGTGAAGTTTCAACTGATGTTTCACCTGGCGTGGTGGTTAATGGTACAACTGTGGTTGATGCTGATGTGGCTTCTGTCGTTGTTGTTGTTATTTCGACACATGCAACAATACCAACAGTAACATTCTTAGGTGCATTTGCATCGGTAGTAGCTATGATCGTTAAAACTAAGACTGTACCACTTGGAACTTCGAAGTTTGATGGAAGATCGATTTGAGGTGATGTAGATGAGGGTGAGACGATTCCATTCGAGACTGTACTTGGTGTTATGGTTCCAGTTGATTCAGATGGAATTTGAGAAGTAAATGTTTCAGATTCGGTTCCATCTGGATATTTAAATGTAACAACAAATAGTTGAACATTTGATGGTTCATTCGGACGATCCGTTGGAATATAGATGAGAGTGGTAGTTGTTGATTCATTGAAAGTGATACTGATTTTTGGGTATGGAGAAGGAAAATCGATACCAGGTGTTGATGATGTTGGATTGATATCACCAGTGGGTGATGTTTCTTCAAGTTGTTGATCATATGAAACCTGACCAGGTTGAATATCCAATGGTTGATTCATTCCATTCTCGTCAGCGCAATAATTCATTGTTATTGTGGTTGGTTCGAAGGTGGTAGTTGTTGTTGGTGCTTCAGTTTCTGGACTAGTCTCAACTGATGTTGTCGTAGGTGGTAATGTCGTCGATGCTGTCGTTTCACCGGGTGTGACAGGTGCAGCCTCTGTAGTAGTTTCACTGGTAGAGGTCAGAGGAGGGGTCGTTGTTGATGAAGGTTCAATACATGCAATAATGCCCACAGTTACCTAAATTTGAAATGCACATGTAGTTTTATCATGCTAAAGAATCAGGATATTATGTCGGGTTTTCTTTCTGTTCATGTTGTTTCCATCCTGAAGAAAGTGTAATTTTTATATTTCCAAACTGTTGAGATTGCGTTTTGCACAAATATGATGAAGCAGTAGATAGAAGATTTTATAGATCGGCGTGGCCAAATGTTACGGAATTTCACTTTTGTATACTTTCCCACGAGAGTGTTTTCGGTATAATATTTGAAGCAACCGGGGGAAAGAACTCTTAACTTTTTCACTATATATTACCAACTGAAAGTGGAGTAACTAAGTGCCCTTTCCATATTCATCTATCTTTCAAATCAGTTAAGAAACTTTCGACTTAAAAACTACCTCAGACGAGGGTGACTGATAGCTGAGTGTTTGTTATCACAATCATATTTCAGGCTTTCGCTAGTATATGGATATTGTCTTTTTCGATACATCTAATCTGTCATCGTATAGTTTTATCACAATACCAAGACGCCCTATCCATGTGTGCATGTCTGACTCTTTCCAGTAGATCCGAATGAAAACTTACCCCTGTTGGTGGTTGATCATCATCTGTGGATGTGATCGTAATAACAACAGTGGTTCCTTCTGGAACTTCAAAGTTTGGTGGAAGAATGACTTTAGGTGATTCATCTGATGGTGCAACGGTGTCACTTGGTGTTGGAGTTGTTGTGGTTGTTTCTGATGATTCACTAGGTGATGGAGGTGTTGATGTGAATGTTTCAGATGTCGTTCCATTTGGATAAACGAATACAACTGTAAATTCATCAACATTCGAAGGTTCATTTGGTCGATCAGTTGGAACATAAACTACTGTAACAGTAGCTGGACTATCAAATGTAACATTGATCTCTGGATTTTCCGATGGAAAGTTAAGACCAGGTGTATTTGTTGTTGGATTGATATCACCAGGGGGTGATGTTTCTTCCGGTTGTTCGCTGTATGTAACTTGTTCAGGTTGAATATCTACCGGTTGATCCATACCCGTTTCTTCATTACAAACTGGAATAGTTGTAGTTGTTGGTTGTGCTGTTGAAGTTGTAGTAACTTCTGTTACTGGTGACGTTTCTGGAGAGGTTTCGGCTGTCGTAGTGGTCAATGGTACTACGGTCGTCGATGCTGACGTCACTTCCACTGTAGTTGTTGTTGTTTCGATACAAGCGACAATACCAACAGTAACATTCTTAGGTGCATTTGCATCGGTAGTAGCTATGATTGTTAAAACTAAGACTGTACCACTTGGGACTTCGAAGTTTGATGGAAGGTCAATTTGAGGCGATGTAGATGATGGTGAAACAATTCCATTCGACACAGTGCTTGGTGTTATGGTTCCAGTTGATTCAGATGGAATTTGAGAAGTAAATGCTTCGGATTGAGTTCCATCTGGATAACTGAATGTAACAACAAATAGTTGAACATTTGATGGTTCATTCGGACGATCGGTTGGAATATAGATGAGAGTGGTCGTAGTTGGTTCATTGAAAGTGATACTGATTTTTGGGTATGGAGATGGAAAATCGATACCAGGTGTTGATGCTGTGGGATTGATATCACCAGATGGTGAAGTCTCTTCAGGTTGTTCACTGTATGTAACTTGTTCTGGTTGAATATCTAATGGTTGATTCATTCCGTTCTCGTCGGCACAATAATTCATTGTTGTGGTTGTAGGTTCGAAGGTAGTTGTTGCTGGTGCTTCCGTTTCTGGACTAGTCTCAACTGATGTTGTTGTAGGTGGTAATGTGGTCGAGGCGGTAGTTTCACCAGGAGTGACCGGTGCGGCTTCTGTTGTTGTTTCACCTGACGATGTTGTCGGGGCAGTAGTTGATGAAGGTTCAACACAAGCAATGATACCGACTGTGACCTGAAAATAGATTATTTTTTATAGGTATAGATTCGTATTTGATTTATTGTTCTTTTTGCGTAAAATATCACTGATGGTAAGAAAAATGAGCGTAGCTGAGGACAGCAAAAACTGTTCTACAGTTAAACCCTTATGATTCGATGTTACTTTTTGACAATACTGTCTTACAAAACCCTCGATATGTATTTTAAAGCGATCATGAAGAAATTGTACAGTTTTACCAGAAATCTCTACATTCTAGGAATTAAATAATGTTCTTGTTGATAATAGAGATGAAAGTCTGCATTATGATCCATAACAATTTAAGCATATAAGCTCCTTGGTTTTTAGCAAGCTAGATATTCTATCAAAGAAATAATTACTGGATAGTTTTCTTCTCAACGTGTCCAAATCACACGTATGATATGTCTCTATTGGCTATTTTTCTTTCATTATTATTAAAAAAATTGTTGCTCTGGCAAATCAATGTTTCTGTCGACTTGCACGTTTTCGTCATTGCAACATGTATTTGACCAAAAAAGGTCATTTATCTCTTGATAAGTTGTAATAAGCAACTCTCCTTGTCGACAGCGAGCGCACAAGATTTCATATGTCTCGACGTCTAATCTATTTTGTTTCATACTTACCGGAAAGCGATGTGTATACACGTGAGAGATGCCGTTCTCTTTACTACATCGAGATAAATTGCTTATTACAACTTACAAAGAGGTAAATAGTCTTTTCCGATCAAATTTACACGTTCCGATTCACAGTACTACATTGCCTAGTGATATTATCATAGTATTATGCATCACTCAATCACAAACGGTTGTTACCCCTTTTAACTTACTCCTGAAGGTGGTTGATCATCATTCGTGGATGTGATTGTAACTACGACAATCGTGTCTTCGGGAACTTCAAAGTTTGGTGGAAGAATGACTTTAGGTGATTCGTCTGACGGCGGGACTGTGTCACTTGGTGAAGGAGTTGTTGTTTCGCCCGATTCAGCAGGTGATGGAGGTGTTGAGGTGAACGTTTCAGATGTTGTTCCATTTGGATAAACGAACACAACTGTAAATTCATCAACATTCGAAGGTTCATTTGGTCGATCAGTTGGAACATAAACTACAGTTACAGTAGCTGGACTATCCAATGTAATATTAATTTCCGGATTATCCGATGGAAAGTTAAGACCAGGTGTCGTTGTTGTTGGATTAATATCACCAGGTGGTGAAGTTTCTTCAGGTTGTTCACTGTATGCAACTTGTTCAGGTTGAATGTCTACCGGTTGATCCATACCAGTTTCTTCATTACAAATTGGGATAGTTGTAGTTGTAGGTTGTGATGTCGCAGTTGTAGTAACTTCTGTTACTGGTGAAGTTTCAACTGATGTTTCACCTGGCGTGGTGGTTAATGGTACAACTGTGGTTGATGCTGATGTGGCTTCTGTCGTTGTTGTTGTTATTTCGACACATGCAACAATACCAACAGTAACATTCTTAGGTGCATTTGCATCGGTAGTAGCTATGATCGTTAAAACTAAGACTGTACCACTTGGAACTTCGAAGTTTGATGGAAGATCGATTTGAGGTGATGTAGATGAGGGTGAGACGATTCCATTCGAGACTGTACTTGGTGTTATGGTTCCAGTTGATTCAGATGGAATTTGAGAAGTAAATGTTTCAGATTCAGTTCCATCTGGATACTTAAACTTAACAACAAATAGTTGAACATTGGATGGTTCATTTGGTCGATCTGTTGGAATATATATGAGAGTGGTAGTTGTTGGTTCATTGAAAGTGATACTAATTTGTGGATATGGGGTTGGAAAATCGATACCAGGTGTTGAAGATGTTGGATTGATATCACCAGCGGGTGATGTTTCTTCAGGTTGTTGATCATATGAAACTTGACCAGGTTGAATATCCAGAGGTTGATTCATTCCATTCTCATCAGCACAATAATTCATTGTTGTTGTGGTTGGTTCAAAGGTGGTAGTTGTTATTGGTGCTTCAGTTTCTGGACTGGTCTCAACTGATGTTGTTGTAGGTGGTAATGTCGTCGATGCTGTCGTTTCACCGGGTGTGACAGGTGCAGCCTCTGTGGTAGTTTCATCGGCTGATGTCGTGGGAGTGGCCGTTGTTGATGAAGGTTCAATACATGCTATGATGCCCACAGTTACCTAAATTTGAAATGCAGATGCAGTTTTATCATACTACTTAATTAAAAATGTCTTATCAATGTTAGACAGAAGCACACTCAAGATATATACGTATATTCAAATATGACCACATCACTTTTCCAAAGAAAATTAAAAAAGCATCATCATAACAAAAGTACAGAAGAATCTATTCAAATAGATTCATATGAAGCGGTTAGGATTCAGAATTTAATTTCGCAACGTTATCTATTGGCTATCTTTTCTTTTCCGGTTCATAAACTATATGGACGAGTTCAAATAATGGAATCATTGAAATCCAAAATAGGAAATAAATGTTTCTAATTATATGTATTCACAATCAATTATACTTTGTTTCCATGTTTTTAGTCCGCTATAAACATGTACCTACGAACAATTTGTTTAGACATCGAAAGATCGTTGTGTAAATTCGTTTATGGTTCCGAAGTCAACATACGAGACTTATTGACTTTATTCTACCCCTAATGCTAATAAGAATTATCAATTAGGTTTTCGACTTACACAATAACTGTTTTAAGTTCTCAAAACGTTCTCACTAGCATTATTCATGGTATATAACAGATACTTTAGATACATAAACCGTTTAAACAATGATAAGTGATTACACAATAAATGAACAAACAGTAAATACAGTGACCTCTGGAATATTCTCACATTCGACTCAACGTATACTTCAACTCCCGGAAGTATTATTGACAAAGTTCCGCTGAATTCGAATGAAAACTTACCCCTGTTGCTGGTTGATCATCATCCGTAGAGGTGATTGTGATTACAACAGTGGTGCCTTCTGGAACTTCAAAGTTTGGTGGAAGAATGACTTTAGGTGATTCATCTGATGGTGCAACGGTGTCACTTGGTGTTGGAGTTGTTGTTGTTTCACCCGATTCAGCAGGTGATGGAGGTGTTGAGGTGAACGTTTCAGACGTTGTTCCATTTGGATAAACGAATACAACTGTAAATTCATCAACATTTGATGGTTCATTTGGTCGATCAGTTGGAACATACACAACTGTGACAGTTGCTGGGCTATCCAATGTAACACTAATTTCTGGATTATTCGAAGGAAAATTAAGACCAGGTGTTGTTGTTGTTGGATTAATATCACCAGGTGGTGAAGTTTCTTCAGGTTGTTCATTGTATGAAACTTGTTCAGGTTGAATGTCTACCGGTTGATCCATACCTTCTTCACCAGCACAAACTGGAATAGTTGTAGTTGTTGGTTCTGATGTCGAAGTCGTAGCAGCTTCTGATACTGGTGAACTTTCGCCTGCCGTGGTGGTTAATGGTACAACTGTGGTTGATGCTGATGTGGCTTCTGTCGTTGTT